>JACCDX011229652.1_pt1 | contig 32170 bp, 50 predicted proteins | sample 7449681 | NCBI WGS metagenome assembly JACCDX01 (sample SAMN15323450, study PRJNA562643) | freshwater metagenome | isolation source: river surface water | place: USA:Blue River Watershed | collected 2017-08-18
ATAGTAAGAAATAAGAGAGCGAAAAATGGCTAATGTCAAAAAAGGTAATTTGACTGCTCCGCCACAATGGTGGAAACATCTAAAAGATTGGAAGCGTGTCTTTTGGAAAAGTGAAAGACAAGCTCAAAAAAGAGATATTAAGGAACGAGAATGACTACTTGGGTAACAAGTGACTTGCATTTTGGACACGCGAACATTATGAAGTTCTGTCCACAATCTCGAGCACGATATAAAAACGATGTAGACTTCATGAACGAAGAAATGATTCGCGAATGGAACGCTACTATTGGCGCAGAAGATACAGTTTACATTTTGGGTGACGTAGCATTTTTGCCAGCTGACAAGGCTGTTAAAATTATGCGTCGTTTGAATGGTACAAAGATTTTAATTGAAGGAAACCACGATCGTAAGTTGTTACAAGATCCTGTCTTCCGTAGTTGTTTTGCAGAAGTACATCCATACTTGTGCATTACCTACGAAAAGACTCGTGTTGTTATGTTTCACTACCCTATCGCAGAATGGGACCAAATGCACAGAGGTGCTGTTCACTTACACGGTCACTTACACGGTGGCGAGAGTGGAATGGAAAAGTTTCGTTGCCGCGATATGGGTATGGATGCAACAGGCTTTATCGCTGTTCCTATGGAAGTGGCGATTAGAGATGCGATGACTGGTGAAATCAAAGGGCATCATTGACGGTTGACAATTTGGTACTTTGGCACTATAATATACATATAGTGAAACATTAGGAGAGCGAAATGACGATAGTAGAACGAGCTAGAATATTTGCTACTGCGGCACACGCGGCTGTGGCTCAATTGCGTAAGTACACAAACGAGCCCTATATCGTCCATCCTGCAGAAGTTGTCAGCATCGTTAAGAGTGTTCCACACACTGAGGCAATGTTGGCTGCGGCCTGGTTGCATGATGTTGTGGAAGACACAGGCGTTACTTTGGAAACTGTTCGTGCAGAGTTTGGCGATGAAGTTGCTACATTGGTTGGATGGTTAACTGACGTTAGTCGTCCGGATCACGGCAACAGAGCCGCTCGCAAGGCAGTTGACAGAGCACACTCTGCGTCTGCTCCAGCCGAAGCACAAACAGTCAAGTTAGCTGACTTAATCTCCAATACTCGTAGCATCATGGCATACGATGAAAAGTTTGCCAAGACCTACTTAGAAGAAAAGAGATTATTGTTAGAAGTAATGAACAAGGGCGATGCTACATTAATGGCTATCGCTAGAAAGAATGTAGGTGAGTAAAATGTTTAAGGATGAATTGAAGAAGTATGTAGAAACTAGCGGGCTTGTAAACATGAAGCCTGCTGGCGATGGCATCTTCGTCCTAAAGTACAAGAAGAAGGTCTTCTATGATAACCTATGGAATGATTACATTGCAGAATGTCGTGGTTCCATTGTAGACGCTGACTTCAACTTAGTTGCATATCCGTTTACTAAGATCTATAACTACGGTATCGAAAAGGAAGCACCAGTGCTCGCCGCAGATACTAAGGTTACAGCATATCGCAAGGTCAACGGTTTCATGGTTGCCGCTACTTGGTACAATGGAGACATCCTTGTATCTACTACAGGTAGCACAGACAGCGACTATGTTGCTATGGCCAAGGAAATGATGCTCACGCATCAAAGCTGGGCTGATTGGCAACTAGCATTTAACCGTGCAGACATGGACGGCATGACTTTCATGTTTGAATGTGTGCATCCTACCGATCCTCATATCGTGCCTGAAAAGGCTGGTATGTACATCCTAGGATATCGTGCTAATGTTTGGCGTAGCCCAGTTGGATATAACAACGAAGTTCTAAAGGACTTATCGGAAGCGTTTAACTGTTACAAGCCAGAATTCTATGAAACTACTGTTGGCAACTTAGTTGAACAAACTAAGAACGTTCGACACGAAGGATTTGTATTCTACTCAGACAATGGTGTAAGTGCTAAGATCAAGTCACCATACTACTTGACTTCAAAGTGGGTCGCTCGCAATCCACGCACAGATAAGTTAGTAGACTTGAACAAGGACATCAAGCACAATCTTGATGAAGAATACTATCCATTAGTTGACGCCATTCGTGCTAACATTGTTGAATACACAGCAATGGACGAGCAAGATCGTTTGGCTTGGGTAAGGAGACAATTAGCATGAACTGTGGAAATTGTTTAAGTCCGAGCGACTGTGGTACAGAGTGTCAGGCAATAAAGGCACCTGTACCTACGCAAAGTTTACTATACCGCTTGCGAAAGCGAGCAGAAATACGTAGACAGATTCCAGGAAGGTTAGCAGTTACAGAAGGCAAGCCCGATAAGATTGCTAACTTACTAGACGAAGCCGCAGATGAAATTGAAAGTTTAAAAAAGCAAGTTATGGCCTTAACAGTCACTCTTGACGTAGAAAGGAAAATGAAATGAAGTGTTATCAACTAATTGGAGTACCGGGCGCGGGCAAGAGCACTTGGGTTAACTCTCAAAATTGGGCTAATGATTGTGCCTATATTTCTACAGACAAGTTTGTAGAAGCACATGCTCGATCAGTTGGCAAGACTTACTCTGAGGTCTTTGATGAATTCATGCCACACGCTGTGAAACTAATGGCGGACGAAGTAGTTGCCGCTCGAGAAGCTGGCAAGGATATTATTTGGGATCAAACTTCAACATCGGTTAAAAGCCGTGTTCGTAAGTTTAATATGTTACCTGATTACGAGCATATTGCTGTGGTGTTTAAGACTCCGGACGAAGTTGAACTTAATCGTAGATTGGCAAACCGTCCAGGGAAGAACATTCCAGATCATGTTATGCGTAGTATGATCAAACATTTTGAAATGCCCACTGAAGAAGAAGGCTTCAAAGAAATTTGGTACGCAAGTTAAAATGGGACCTTCGGGTCCTATTTTTTTGACCTGTAAATCTAAAGGCTATATAATATGCTATGACTAAGATTTCAAAAAGCCCCGAACGTATGACTTTCCAAAAGGAAGGCTACATTGAACGATGTAAAGAAAAGAACGAAGTTCCTAACGAAAATTATTTAGAGATGTTTGATAACACCCTCAAAAAATATGATGCTAGATTCGACGATCCTCAGAGACGTATAAACAATATGGAGTACGATCTTCTAACTACTGATTGGATTTTGGAGAAAGTTCGAGCTAGTGACTCTTATGCTCAAAATTTGTATGCGGCCATGTGCAATAACAATTTCACAAAGCGTGAAATGTGGCCTATTCTAAAAGAAGAGAAATGGAGTTGCTCTTGGAGGTATGCTGGTGGTATAATTGCAGACATGCGACAAGAAGGCGACTATATTGATTGGTACTGTTCAGGAATGGGAGGACTTAATCAAGAGTACGATGCTAAAGAAACCAATGAGCAATGGCAAAAACGTACTGGCTATGTTCCTGAAAGTGTAATCACAGAAGAAATCGAAGCTGACCTACACACACTAGGTTGGTTAGTTATTAAGGATGAAGAATGACACAGTTAAAAGGTTATGTTGAAAAAGGTTGGGGCTATGAATTGATATTTGCTTCCACTGACAAATATTGTGGAAAGCTCATGTGCTTTACCAAACCAGGTGCAAAGTTTAGTATGCACTTCCACAGAGAAAAAGACGAAACATGGTTTGTAAATGCTGGACAATTTATGCTTAGGTACATTGATACCAATACAGCAGAACTAAAAGAAATACTACTGAAAGAAGGTGACGTATGGCATAATCCTCCACTTCAACCTCATCAAGTAGAAGCACTACAGCCTAACTCACTTATTTTTGAAGTAAGTACAGCAGACAGCGTTGAAGACAACTACAGAATCGCACCCGGCGATAGTCAAAAGAAAAAGGAAGAAAAATGAAACGCATTTTCTTTACAGGAGTTCCCGGAAGTCGCTGGAGTGGAATAGCACAGATCATCGAAGATAATGTTTCAGGATTCAATACTAGTGATCGAGATGCGGACAAAGAATATTCTCATCATGCCTTTACTGGACACAAGGGAGCATATTTTGGTACTGGAATGCAGTATGACGCTTATCTAGATAATCCCGAATACTTAGACAGACCGTGGAAAGACGCCGGTGGTACTAGATTGATCAAGAGCCATGACTGGGCCGTAATGCTAGACCAGATTCGAGAAAAGTACCCCAACGACTGTATTATGTTGGTTTATCGTCCAGATATGACTAGCTATGCATGGTGGCATGAAGCAGGCGGATTTCAAATCAAGTATCCGGACTATCGTGCCTATAAGGACAGCACAACCATGTTAGCACACATCATGGAACAGAACAAGTGTATTCTAAAGTTTGCTAGAAAGCACAACGTAACTTGGCACCATTTTGGTTCAGAGTTTGTCTATAAATACTTCAACACACGTATCGCAGAAGTAGATGATCGATACGAAGACTGTTTAGTTGCATTTATAGGAAGCCATGCAGGTAATACTCTTTAATGATGTAAGACTATTAGGATACTTAAAGTATGCTGGACCTTATAAGATTGCCAGCGATCTTCGAAGCAAAGGTTACACTGTACAAGTCGTTGACTACTTTACATTCTGGACCACAGGTCAACTCAAAGAAATTATAAGAGACTATCTCACAGATCAAACACTGTGGGTTGGATTCACTACGACGTTTAATTCTAATACCGCAGGAAGAATAAACAGAATGGTTAGTACAAAAACTAACCTAGAAAATATATTAGGAAGATCAGATATCCCTGAGATATTTGATTTTATCAAAAAAATAAATCCAAAAGTCAAACTAGTAGCAGGCGGACACAAGGCAGCGGCGTTGTCTCTTAGCACACGAATTGATCATATCATTACAGGTCAAGGCGAATCCTCTGCAATCGCCTTAACTGAAAACCTAGTAAAGGATTTAAGTACCCCTCGACTTATGAGTGAAGGGTCATATCCATATAATGATTTCACATCCAGTAGAATTAACTATGTTCCTGAAGATATCATCTTCAATGGAGAACATCTGTCTATTGAGTTTGCCAGAGGGTGTATCTTCAAATGCTCATTTTGCAATTATCCATTAATTGGAAAAAAGCTGTGGGAATTTGTAAAGCCGGCTACTCTAGTTGCAGACGAAATTCGAAGAAATTATGATCTGTTTAAAACACAAGGTTACCTAGTTACTGATGACACTATAAATGACAGTGAAGAAAAAGTAGAAGCCCTACATAAGGAATTGACCAAATTACCTTTTGATCTAACACTAAGTTCTTATGCAAGATTAGATCTAATGATAGCTAAACCTCATACCTTAGACATGTTATATGAAATGGGTTTTAGAAATTTCTTTTTTGGTATAGAAACATTTCATCACGAAGCAGGAAAGAGTATTGGCAAAGGTATGGATCCCTCTAAAATAAAAAACGGACTTGAATCTATTAAAAACAAATATCCAGACCTAATGTTAAGTGCAGGAATTATCTACGGCTTACCATACGAAACCAAAGACAGCATTAAGAACACAATAGAGTATCTAAGAAACTCTCCATTAGATAATGTTTCAGTAGCGCCGCTGGGCGTATCAGCAGACAGCATCATAGGAAAGAATCCAGAAAAATTTCAATTTAATGTCAAGGGTTCGACAGACTGGTCAAGTCCCTGGATGACATTTAACGAAGCTGAAGAGTTTGCTAGACAAACAGATGAAATGCTAAAACCAAAAAATAAAGCCTGTTGGTGGTTTTTAAACAGGCTTATGAACTGCGGATTTTCTCTAGACTATCTTAGTAAAACACCGTTAGTTGACTGTCACGAGGAAGTCAAAAAACGTATGCTTACTAGAAGACTAGAGTACTTCAACAAGATAACAAAAATTTAATTTTTCTTATATTCAAAATATAATCTGTCATTGTTGTCTTTCTTAAAAGTTTCAAGATGTAGGTTGTAGGTTTTAGCGAACTCATGGGCAATTTCAAAACTCCAGGGAAATATATCGACGTAAGGTCCGTTGGGCCATAAGATCCCCGGGTTAGCTCTAAAATACATCTTTCCGCCTGGCATTAAAATCTCTACAAGTCTCTTAAATCTAGTTTCGATATCTTGTTTGCTGTTGAAATTTAAACTGCCAAAAACAATGATATGATCAAAGCTCTCTGGGTCTACTTTAAAGTCTAGAATATCAACCATGTAGTCTGCACAGTTGTTATAGGGATCAATACCTACTAGATTTTCAATGCGCCCTTTAAACGGATTGTATCCACATCCGAAATCTAAAACGGCCTTGGGCTTTTCTTTGTTGATAGCATCTACTAGAGCCCAGCCACTGTACTGATATATTTCAGTAGTGGGTTTCCAGATCTCTCCAAAAAACCTGTTTAGATATCTTTTATCTAAACGATCAACAACTTCTTCTACAGTACCTTTTAAATCTATAGTATCAAACTGAAGTTCATCTTTGATACGGTCTTCAAACTTTTGAAATCTTGCAGGTGTCCAGGGTAGAAAGTCAATCCTGGTGTTTTCGCAAAGAGTTTCTCTGATTGAATCATACTTGGGTAAACTAAAGGCAGATTCTAAATTTTCATGGATTAACTTAAAAATTCTGGTGTTCATACAAAAATTTCCTCTTTTTGGTAAATATTTTTGTGAGTAAGAAAAAATCTCCATTTCTGTGAAATTTTTTATCGCACAAGCATATATAATTATCAAGGAGACAAATTATGCTATCAGGAAAAGAGTTCGTGGCAAAGATTAAAAAAGAAAACGATGCCCTGTTTAAAGCTAGCCAATTGAATGTCAAAGCCTACTTTGACAGCAAGCCAAGCCAAGCAGAACTAGTTGAGCACTTTGTTGGCCGTATGGTTAACGAGCGCATGAACATGGTTGAAATTTCCAAGCAAGTTGCGGCTATGCCAGCAGATGCTGATCCAGTTGAACTACAACTTCTAAGCCAACAAGCACACGATGAAGCTGTACACTTCCGTATGGTTAAAGAAGTTATTGAGCATATTCAAGGTGCTCCAGTAGATGTTGAAGCCGCAATTGCCGCCGAGGCCGCAAAACCAACAGCTAAGGGTGCTAGCCTATTAGACAAATATGAAGCATCTGCTGACGAGGCCGCTCTAGCCGCATATCAGTTAGTAGCTGAAGGTCGCGCAGAAGCTGTATGGGATCAAATGGCTGACTGCATCGAAGACGAGTTCATTTCTAGCCGTTATGCTAAGATCGCCCGTGATGAAGGATTCCACGCTAACATTGGTGGCCGTAAACTAGCAGAACTAGCACAAGATGCAGAAACACAAGCTCGCATTGAAAAACTAGTTGATGCAATGCGTAAAGACCTATACGACATCAGCTGTAAGAACACAGTTGCAGTTGCTGACGGTCGCAAGTTAGTTGCAGAAGCCTACGGCTGGTAATAGAAAGATCTTAATGAAGATTGCACTCACACAGAGAATTTTTTATCATAAACAAAGAGCGTATGACGGCTTAGAGCACGGGTGGTACTCGTTTCTAAAAGAGCATACGCTCTTTCCTATTGCTAATAATCTTGAACAAGATTTTAAAAAAATTGCTTTAGAAAATGATCTACTAATCATCACAGGTGGAAACGATCCTACTGTTAGAAGAATAACAGAAACTAAATTATCAACAGAATTTATTAAATTGAAAAAGCCTGTGCTTGGAATATGTCATGGTGCTTTTTTATTAACTAACCTTTTAGGCGGTAGTGTTGAAGAATGTGATTACCATATGGACACTGATCATAACATTATCAGCAATGGTGATATAGTGTCAGTCAACTCTTATCACAACTTACAGATTAAAAAACTACATACTACTGCTAAAGTTCTTGCTGAAGATCCAGAAGGATTCTGCGAAGCATGGATTGATGGAACCATAGCTGGCATAGTATGGCATCCAGAAAGAATGATAACACCCTATCTACCCAAAGATATAATTTCTCTAACAGGTTTATAATGATTGAATACTTATTCTGGCTCTTGGCTGGAACACTATATGGTTTTGTAATTGGAGTTATTCCAGTTGCAGGTGCGGCAACAGGTCTTGTAGTACTCTATGGTTTTCTAGAATACTTCATGAGCGATCCTTATATCTTAGTAGTCTTCACTACTGCCATTGTAGTAGCCTGTACCATAGGTGATAGTTTTGCCAGTGTTGTTATGAACATTCCCGGAGCATCAGGTTCTGCGGCAACTATGGTAGATGGCTTTCCATTGGCAAGACAAGGTCAAGGTGCAAGAGCTCTAAGTGCGGCCATAACCACATCAACAGTTAACGGCATAATTTGGGGATCATTAGTATTTTTATTCTTACCTTATTATTCCAAGGCAGTGCTAGCATTTGCGGTTCCCGAGATGTTTGCCTTTATTATTCTAGCCTTTACCTGTGTAATTTTTGTTAATAGCGTTTATTGGTTCAGAGGAATTATAGCTCTAATCATAGGTATATTTTTAGGATTAATCGGAACTGATCCTCAGACTAATCTAGATAGATTTACCATGGGTTGGGACTATCTTGGTGCTGGAATTCAGATGGCTCCTATACTTGCAGGGTTCTTGGCCATGCCTGAATTAATTGAAGCATATAGATCTAAAGTTTCTACAGTTACTATTGATAACAAATCTATATGGCCTCAGATATTTCAAGGTTTCAAAGACAGTTGGCAACACAAGTGGGACGGAGTTAAAGGAGGAGCCATTGGCGCACTTATTGGTGTGCTTCCGGGAGTAGGCGGAAACATTGCAGACTGGCTTGCTTATGGTCAAACTGTGGCATCGAACAAAAATGAAAAAATTGCCTTTGGTGAAGGTAACATTAAAGGTGTCATTGGTGCTGAAGGTGCCAACAATGCACAAAAGGCCACAGCCTATGTACCTACGGTGTTGTTTGGAATTCCTGCCGCACCATTTGAAGCTATTATTATGAGCTTGTTTATGTATGTGGGTCTAGAACTAGGCACACCTTCATTGTTATCAGACATGACTTTCTTTAAACTATTAAGTGAAAGTTATTTTTATTCAATGTTGTTTACATTCGCATTGAGCTTGATTTTTATTCGATATGCAATTAAAATAATGAACATACCTTTTAACTATTACTTCTGGCCATTGCTGGCTGTAATCGTTTGGAGTTGTGTTCAATACACCGGCTATTGGGAAGACTATGCTATTTTTGCTCTGTGTGCGCTAGCAGGTATGATTTTCAAATACCTAAAATTAAGTAGAGCGGCTGTGATTATTGGATTTGTTCTAGCAGATCGATTTGAGGCAGTATCTCTACAGTTTTTTAATCTTTATAGTTGGTCAGATTTGTTTACAAGACCAATCAGTGGAAGCATTATTGTTATCACTGTGTTGGCATTAATTTACGGATTGTTTTATAACAAGACAAAAATAAAATATGTTTAAAGGAGAAAACATGAAAAAGTGGTTATTAGGTTTAAGTGTTGCACTATCTGCAACGCTAGCTCACGCTGAATATAAAATGATTATTCCGCAAGAAGCAGGAGGTGGTACTAGTGTTTGGGCAAGTATTATTGCTAAACATTTAGAACCTAAGCTAGGAGAAAAGATTGTTCTAGTACATATTCCGGGTGCTAGAGATATTCCAGGATTTAACAAGTTTCACAATGAACTACGTAAAGATCCTAAGACTATCATGGTCAGTCACGGTGGAAACGCAGAGAGCTTCCTAACTGAAAAGGTAGACTATAACTACAAAGACTATGAGCCAGTTGGCGGGATGAATCTAAGTATCGTTACGGCACACAGATCTAATTTTGACCCATATGCTAAAGATGCTGTGGTTAAGTTTGCTTCAGGTTCAGGCAACAACCCAGACATGATGGCCTTTACATTATTAATGTGTGGGGAACTTCCAACCATTGATGCATACTTAGAATGCTATAAAAAGAAATCAACATTTGTCAAAGGTATGAATTCTGGAGAACGCAGACTGAGCTTTATGAGAGGTGAGCTAAATGCTACTCGTGAATCAACTGCGGCTTTTATTAAACACGTTCAGCCAATGATTGACAAGGGTGATGCCAAGCTATGGTTCAGCCACGGTGTATTAGATCTTGCTACAGGTAAAGTAATTGTTGATCCTAACTACCCACAAGCAGGTAGTTTAGAGCAGGTCTATCGAGCCAAATACGGTAAAGCACCTAAAGGTCCATTGTACGATGCATACATTCTAGTCAAGCAATATCGTGATGTACTGCAAAAAGCTCTATGGATGGACAAAGGTAATCCAAATGCTCTAAAAGTAAAAGGTGCCCTAGTAGCAATGATCAACGATCCTGAAGCACAAAAAGATATTGAACGTGACGCAGGGAAATATGGTTGGATGATTGGTAAAGATCTTGTGTCAGCTGTTGATGTTTTGAATAATCTTACCAAAGAGAAAACTTTAAAAGATCTAGTTCGCTGGCAGTCAGAAGCATTCGGAGTAGCATCAGTTTACAAACCTGAAATTGTTAAGAAGTAATGGAATTATTACTCACTAACATCATCTATGTGGCCTACAGACTTATAGTCAGTGGGCCCATAGTAAAAGTGTTAAACAAATATCTACCCTACTACTTGGCTGTGCTAGTAATGGCACAGCTGAGTTTTGCCTATGATACATTTGTTTTCGGTCACTATTTTAATGCTCAAGAATTGCCTAATATATTTGACTATATAAAGTCGGATATACTTTACACATTACGAGTATTAGCGGCTTGGTGGTTGATTAAACAAATATGGAATCTAGTTAAGAATTATTGGCTAGCAGTGTTCATCGGTGCTGAAATAACCTTTGTCTGTGATTATTTTATCTTCTCAGATCTATTCACTTAAATAGAATCCTAGAGAGGAAACTTATGGAAAGCAATTGGGAAATACAAAAGGCCAAGTCCAACTATCACTTTGACAACACCAAAATGGACCCAAAATGGGACACAATAGAATACCTTGGAAGATTCAGTGGAAATTGGTCTAAAGAAGTGGCCCAAGCAATTGAATCTGCTAGACCTGCTACATGGCGTAACAGATCTAAATCGGGATTACCCAACAAACTAGTTGACGCTGAAGAAGCAGACCTCGTCAATATTGGTGCTGATCCTAACATGATTTTTTCTAACCTAGAATATAATCTTGCACCTCCGTTTAAAAAGATCTGTAACTTTTTTAAGTTACAAAATTTAGAATCTAGAGTACATGTACAATGGCCAGGACAAGTTTTTATCAAACATATTGACAAGTTAGAAAAATTTAATCCTAGCGATCCTAGCAAGGTAATGAGAATTATGGTTATGTTAACAGACTGGGATCAAGGTCATTATAATCAATATGGTAACTTTACCTATCAAGGGTGGAAAGCAGGAGAAGTTCATACCTTTGATTGGCACAATGTTCCGCACAGTTCAGCGAACTCTGGATTGACTCCTAGAGTTAGTTTATTACTCACTGGTGTAATAACAGACGAAACTTTAGAATTTTTAAACAAACTTAAATTAGAATCTACAATAGAGATATAATGATTGACGAAAGTAAAATAATATTTTATACCGGAGCACCGGGATGTAAGTGGAGTGCATTTGCTCATATTCTTACACACTCTCCGTTGATTAATATCAATACATCTGACTATAATGAAGAAAGATGTTATACTCATACGGACACAGGTTTTCCAGGAATTAGCCATCAAGGTGCATACTGGGGTCCTGGTAACGATGTTGGTGCTAATTTTCATCAACTAAGCAGCCTAAGCAAAGATGAAATTATCAGTGAAATAGAAAAACCCTACAAAGATAAAAATTGGGATCAATATAGAATTGTCAAATGTCATCAATTTGCGTTGAACTTAGATTTTATAAAAAACACTTTTCCAAAAAGTAAAATCCTAATGGTAATGAGAGATGACAGTATTTGTTACTGGTCTTGGATGAAAGCTGGAGGCTTTGACAAGATCACATATCCAAATTATTCAGAATACTACAAAGATCCCGATACCATTAAACTCAAAATTGCTGAAGAAAATCTTTCTACACGAAATTTTGTACAAATAAATAATCTCGAAATTGATGTAGTAAGAGAAAAGTATTTTAAAGATAGATGGGGTATAACCAAAGCCAACGATGAGCTAACAAATTATATTTCTTCAATGGAAGGCAAACCAGATAAAGAGATTAATTTTAGATATACTCTAGATATAACTGTAAGTGAATATAACTTTTAAATGTCAGAATTAAAAAACAAACTAGCAGATAAATTTAACCCAAGTGCTTGGAGTGGCTGGAAAGCATGGAAACACTACAAGCATACTGGTTTTAATCTTATTGAAGAAGTAAATGCCTTAGACCCAGATCTCGTAATAGATGTAGGCTGTGGTCATAATAGGTTTAAAGGCCATATAAAAAATATCATAGGATTTGACCAAGAACCTTTTCCCTTTGTAGATATTGTTTCAAATATTGAAGACATTAACTTCAGAAAAGAATCTGCGGATGTAGTATTAGCTCTAGGCAGTGTGCAGTTTGGAGACAGAGACCTAGTCCGCAAACATTTCTCTAAGGTTGTTGAATGGGTCAAACCCGGTGGATATATTGTCATGCGTACTATGAAGGATTCGGTTACGCCTTATCATCATCAACAAGCCCATTACATCTGGACAGATGAAGATATTGTTAACATCGGAAATGAGCATAATTTAGAAATAGTCAAAGGCCCATTTGTTGAAAATGTCCTAGATGCATTTAATGAAATTAGAAGTACACGCATGGCTTGGTGGTATAAGAAACCAGGTGAATTAACCAAGTACAAAATTGACCCTTACAACTGTGAGATTAACCAAAGATGATTAACAAAGATACTAGATTTTATTTTGTTGCAGGATGTCCCGGATCTGCATGGAGCATGATTAGCCAACGATTTAAAAGAGCATTTAAAGACCATTTTGATAATTCTGATGAAACAACAGAACGAAATTATAATCTACCTGAAGATCACAAATCTCAATACACCGTAGTCGCAGACAAATGGAATGCTAGTACACACAAGGGTGTTTATTATGGCCCTTATCATGAGTTTGGGCATGACTTTGATGATCTAAACAAATATACAAACACTAACGATTTCTATCAAGAATGCATTAAACCCTATCGAGATGCACTAGCACCTAACAAGTTAATTAAGTCGCACTGGTTTTCTTACAACCTAGACTGGCTATGGGAAAACTGCAAAGGACATCATCTAATGTTAGTATGGAGAGATCCCGAACAATCAAGAGATTGGTGGTACAAGATGGGCGGGTGGGACATAAATTATCCTATCTATACTTGGTATGACAATCCCGATAGAATGTGGGAAAAGATACAAGAAGAAAACAAATTAATAATGGACTTTGCCACAAGAAAAAACATACAATGGTATGACTACGATCACGATGGTAAATGGTTAGAACAGAGATTTAACATTCCGCCTTTATCAAAGCCTCAAGCATATCCTAATTTTTCTGATGCACCCAAAGTAGCCATTGTGGAGATACCAAATGAGTAAAAATATGATTCGAATTCGTCCTCACTCCGAGTGGGTGGAGATGCAGAAAGACCTAACCGCACGTCAAGCAGAATGGGAAAAGGCCAGAGACAAGTGGATGAATTTTCAAGGACCCGCACCCGGAGTTGCTCCAAGGAACTGGAACGATCCTGAAACAGGAAAAGCATCAAGATGGTTACAAGCAAAAAGTTTTAGCAACTATGACGAGACTAGATTCGGTCCAGATCCTGTTGATTCTGTGATTGATCGATTAGGTATTTTTGAAGGTTTAGACTTTACACCAGATATACATTTTGCAGAACATGGAAATTTTGGTGCAACAACCTTGATAGATAGAACTGGCACACCAGAATTTAGAGATGAGATGAGCAGTCACTATCCTATTACCATGGTAAATGATGCAGAAAAGATTGGCATTGACCTAAATAATTTCCCTATGTTTGATGGTGCCTTAGTTGAGGACAATTCAGCTTGTAGAAAAATTTCTAACTTTATAGGTTTAGATTTTGAAACAGCTAATATGGGTGCAAAACGAGACTATGGCTATGAAAGTTTTCATATGCAACGTCCAGGTCAAATGTTAATGTATCATCATGATTTGTACTATGCTATTATTAGAGACGTTGATCCCGAGCTAGCATGGAAGCCAGAAAAGCTAAGAAGGTTTGTGATCTTTATGGAAGACTGGAAACCAGGTCACATTTGGATTGCCGGTAATACTACCTATAGTCACTGGCGTAAAGGTGAATGCATTACATGGAACTGGCAGGACATGCCCCACGGAACTGCTAATCTAAGTGCTAGTACTAGATACAGTCTGCATCTAACAGGTTACATGACTGAAGAAAGCTGGGGCTTCTATAATCAAGGTAACAAAGACATGCGTTATAAACTTAATGCATCGGGTGGTTTTGATGTTTATCAAACTAAAGAAGACGGCTCAGAAGAGTTTCTATATTCTAAGGAAGGAAAATAAATGAATTTACATATTATTCTAGGTCTTGTAGGATCGGGTCTTCCTTACATTTCAGAAAAATTACAAAAAGTAATTACAGAAAAAAGTGGTAACAGTGAGAATCTTATTGAAATTAAATTTGGTGGATTTAGTGTATGGGATGAAACCAAGAAATACAACTACGAAGGTTGGAACAAAAGACTTAAAAAGTTTGCCCACAACAATCCGCACGTTCAAGATGCAATACTCTTAGGACCAGGTGCTGTAATAAATGCTAAAAGATTTGTAGAAGATTACGATTCAGTGACCCTATACTTCTTAGAAAAACATCAAGACATCCCTTGGGATGTAATGATTGAGAACTTCTACGAAAATAATAAAATTAATCTAGGAGGCAATAAAGACAATTGGATGACTTTTATTAACCAAGTTTCAACAGTCTACGGAGAATTAAAGTCATTATATAATCCTCAACTAGAAGCATTTTTAAATTTTAATTTAAGTGAAGATCAAAATATTCTAGTTGAATCTGCCGCTAGTCCCGACGATAGACTTCAAAAGTTTTTAGGTGTTGTTAGAGTTAAGTAATTTTCATCAATTGATGATGAATTTAAGAAAGTTTTAATACTGTTGATATCTAAAGTATCCCATGTAAAACTTAAATGATTTTTATTTACATAAGACTTCCTGGCATTGTTTAACAGTGTCAGGTTTTCTTTTATGTGATTAAAATAATCAGTTTGACTGGCATCCTTATTAAAATAAAACCATAGATCTTTTTCCGTTGGGGACCCGAGAGATTCTACTGCCGTTGCATATTCATTTTTATAAGATGGTTTTAAATTAAAGTGTTTAATTGCACAAGGAAACTTTGCAGTTGTTTTCATATAACGATCTGTGATTAGATCAATGTCTGTGTCAATTAAAGATATAATTTTTGCATTAGGAAATACCCTATGTAAATCTTGAGGATCATCATGTAATACCCAGTGCATAATCATATCATTAGACAAGGATAATTTGTTTATTTCACTTAACCAGCATGTATTATAAAATGTATCGTAGTCCTCTGAATTCCACCATTTCAATATACGTTCTCCAACAATTGGTAGTGTGTTATTTCCTAGAGTTCTATCATAGTGATAAGCACTAATTGACTTGCCGGCAACTGTATCATTATAGAATACGTCATAAGGACGTAGCCCATTGTTCTCAGAACTGTACCACTGTACGTTATTAAGACAACTGATAATACGACCAAGACGATGTCCGCCAGCACCCTGGTTAGCAAGGATAAAAAGAAAATTACAATCCTTGTCGTAGAGCATATTCTGACCTATGTTTAAAATAAACCTCTTCGTTTATTTTCCAAACAGATTGTTCTGTATAGAATAAATTCATCTTCTCAACTAGTTGACTAACAATTTCTTGCTTGGCTAAACTTTGAAACACGCGATGACTCTTTGACATTGATTGTATTTCAGCATTTTGATAATTTGTAGTCACCACAAAAGTATCTCGATAAACTCTTTTAGCCCAATCTATTTGCCTTGGTAAGTGATAAAAGAAAGGGATAGAATTCATATGAGTTTTACTCATTGCGCCTGTAAGATTTTGATATTCAGGTAATGTGGCTCCTCGAAACAATGTTCTATAGGTAGTATTAGACACTTGATTTAAAGGATGACACCCGCTGAGAGAAATAATTTGATCATCTAGATAGGTTAAAAAGAATTGACCGCCTTGGCTTAAACACCAATCTAGCTTCATTGCTTCAAGGCTTTCGTTATTCTTGTAGCCCGCTGTTTTACATCGTTGACAAAACTCTTCAACGAATCCTCGATGTTGATCAGTATATCCTACAGTTTTTAACCTTTTATTGGTGTCCATAGATCTATCTCTTTGTTTGTTCTACCATGGTAAAAAAGAATACCGTTGATTTCTGTCACTCGATCTTTAGTAGCATACCACCCATCAGTGACACATATATCTCCACTGACATACAGTTCATGATCAACTATCTTGTAGTCACACCATTTGTTGTCACCAAGTATGCTTGCATTACCTGGACAAATGTTTTTATATTTTTTAACTTTCTCTAAATTATCAAAAACAGTGTTAATGGCAATTGGCCCTACTTCACTCATTCCCCAATTGGTCATGAATATTGCACCGCGTTCTACAAAGGCTTCAATGACGTCCCAGGGTACCGGATCTGCACCACAAGTCACCCATAGGTTAGATAAATCTAAATCCCAAAAGCCTTTGGTCAGCATTATAGCACGAGCATGTAGTGGCGTAATATGAGTGTGGGAAAAGTTTCTTATAGAATGTACAAATTTGTAGGCGCTAAACGTATCGATTACTACTTCTGCACCAATAGATAGTGCAGGCAAGGTTTGTGCTAGCAATCCTCCAGCATGACTAATTTTACAACAGGTGTATACTCTACTGTCCTTGTCAATATGCTGAGCCATAACTGCAACTTTGTTAGCGGCCGCTAACTTATTCGGTGATTGGAATATGTCTTTTGGCTCTCCGCTGGTTCCAGAACTACGGATTGTTAGGCCGTTTTTGAGTATGTGTTGGTAGTCTATCATCAAGGATATTTAATGTTGATTGCCAAAAAGTCAAATAGTATTGACATACTTAGATACATACGTTACAATACAAGTTCCATTGAGTAAATACTATCATGAAAAAAACCTATCTTGCTGAAGAAATTTTTGAAGAGATTCCGGGTGATCCGGACAATGTTATGATGAAACTTCCTCCAGAGCTTTGCGAAGAAATGGGTTGGAAAGAAGGAGACACACTGGATATTTCCCTTGAGAATGGGGCTATCACTATTAAAAAACATGGCTAAAAATACAGAACTAATCGAACTCACAGGCACAGTTTCAGAAGTACTACCCAACTCTACGTTTAGGGTCAAAGTCAGCAACATGGAGCATGAACTTTTATGCTACATGGGCGGCAAATTAAAGCAACACAAGATTAAGATCATCCTTGGTGACAACGTTAAACTTGAAGTTAGTCCATATGATCTTAACAGAGGCCGCATAACTTATAGGTTGTAATATGAATTCTATTATCGAACGTGTTAATTGTGTATGTCAAACCGTTCGTAAATTGAATACGGAACCTATAAAATTTAAAAAACTGATATCAAATATCAAACGAGAATTCAAAGAACAAGATCTCGATTTAGTTATAAAAACTAAAAAAGATCGTAGCTTAGAAGAATGTCATTTTTATGTAGAAGCATTCTATGATGCTGAAGAAGATTTTAATAACGAAACTGCTATAGAAGTTTTTGTCTATCATAACTTCAACGACACTGTTTTATTTGAACGTAGACAAATAACAGAACTGTTAATACAAATATTTGATGCTGTCACACACGAATATAGGCACCAACTACAGAGCAGATTAAGAAATTATGCAGTCTATAGCGAACATGCTATGGAACCATATTCTAAATATCTAGCAGATCCTGACGAGTTGGATGCATATTCAATGAGCATTGCCATTGAATTACTAAGATCAATGTCTATCGAACGAGCTAAGATTTATATGACTCGTTTTAGCGTACTAGGAAAACTTAAAAAGGATTCGGGCTTTGTAAGTCCAAACTTGTATTCTTACACTAGCCATTTTAAGTCAAATCCCCTGCTCAAACGTCTAGCCAAAAAGGTCTACAAGCATCTAGAATCAATTGACAAAAATCAAATCTTCAAGTAAAATGTAGTTTTACTGAACTTAGAAAGATTAGTTATGGCTCAAAACTTCTCCACTCAACGTGTTTTGGAACTAGCCTGTGCCGCACAACGAACTAACAAAGACTACGTCAAAGAACCTGTTAGTGTCTTTGACAGCGAAGGTAAGTTTTTGTTTGTCAAACATTCAAACAAAAGTCTAATCCGCTGGGCATTAGGGGTTGATCGCAATCACGGACAGCCTGTTGAGTTTGCCCCTCAAGATATTTTTATTCAAGACTGCGACAAAGAGCAGTCGGAAGAGATTCGAAAATATTTTCGAAAGTTCATGTTTGGTGCAATCAAAGGCGACAACGATTTTCAAACCGAAGTAAATCAGATTCTCAACGCAGAAGAAATCCCACTCAACAAGATTGGTTATGTAGCATCATTGCCCTGGGTTTGGGCCAAAGATCAGAATAAGACTAGGATTGAAAAAGCTGTTAGATCTGCTGGTGTTGGTCATCTTGGTGATGAAGGTGCTTGGGTCTTCGATTTGGATTCAGAGATTATCAAATGCGAACGCTCAAAAAACTTTGATGCTTACAATATTCTTGCTATAATTGACAATAAGATTGCCGGTTGGATGAGTTCAAAATCAGTCAATATTGGGCCTGCTGTTATTGTTAAAGCAAAAGTAAAGCAACATACCAAATATTGGCAAAGTGATAAAGACGAAACTAGGCTACACTATGTAAAGGTTGCCCAATGAGTTATACTGAAAATGAATATGATGAGTTTGCTAAAAAGATGGAGAAGCGTTTTCCCGAAATGCTCGGAGGTCGATACGGCGGATTCGCAGTAGGTGCTGGCTGGTGGCCCATTATTGAAGCATTATGTCTACAGATTGACTCTTACACCAAGTGGAAAAACAATACTCGTGAGGCATTGTTAAAAGACAATCCGCATAATCAGAAGATCCCTAATGAAGTTCCCCAAGTAGTTGTAGAACAGATCAAAGAAAAGTTTGGTGGACTTAGATTCTATTATCAAGGCGGTGACGATTTCGTTCGAGGGTTAGAAACTATGGCAGAACTTTGGGCCAGCCACACCTGTGAAGAATGTGGTAAACCTGGAACTCGTCGCAACGGTGGTTGGATTAGAACTCTCTGTGATGAACACGAAGCTGAACGTCAAGTCAAGATGAAAGAACGCTTTGGAGATGAAGATTGACAGAGTTCAATTTTCCTGTTAAAATACTATGGCACAATGAAAGTGTATCATGGTGGAACGAAACCTGTGCTATGGTCCTAGAAGTATTTGGACTTCCTGGACATAGGTTTATGTATCATCCCTATAACGATTACATGGTTTTCGAGTTTAAGACAGAAAAAGATCAAAAACTGTGTGAAATACTTTTATCGGAAAGACTATGAAAATCAAATTAGTCAGTGATCTTCATTTAGAGTTCTCTGACATCAACATCAACAACAATGAAGGCTGTGATGTCTTGATCCTCTCTGGCGATATTATGATTGCCGAAGAACTGCATGACCACCCAGGATTCGATTATAATCCATATACTCATGGTGCTCTTGCTGATCTAGGTCGCAAACAACAAAGGGTCGCTAGATTCCGTGACTTTCTAAAGCGTTGCTCTTTTCAGTTTCCCCATGTAGTCTACGTGGCGGGCAATCACGAGTTTTATCACGGTAAGTGGGATCGTACTATTGATGTACTGCACAATGAATGTGCCAAGTTTCCTAATGTCTATTTTTTAGAACGTGAGTGCAAGAAGATCGACGATGTTACCTTTATTGGTGGTACATTGTGGACTGACATGAACAAAGGTGATCCGTTGACTCTACATGCTGTTCGAGACATGATGAGCGACTTTCGTGTAATTCTAAAAGAAAAAGAAGGATACACTAGGCTTAAACCAGCGGATACTTGTATCCGACACAAAAAGACTGTGGACTATATTAAGACAGTGATAGCAGAAAGACACGACGAGAAGTTTGTTGTTGTAGGACATCACGCTCCTAGCAAGCTGAGTACACATGAACAGTACAAAGATGAACATCTGATGAACGGTGCTTACAGCAGTGATCTCAGCAACTTCATTATTGATCACCCACAGATCAAACTGTGGACACACGGACATACACATCACCCTTTTGACTATGTCATTGGAGAGACTCGTATTGTTTGTAACCCTAGAGGCTACGAAGGCTATGAGCCAGAGAGTGGCTGGAACCCTAACATTGTATTGGAGATTTAAATGCAACCAGATATTGCAGAACTACTACGTTCAACTGCTAAAAATATGAGCGAACTTTTTCATATGTTGGCAAATCGTGTTGAACAACTCGAGGCAGAAAATGCAGAACTTAAACGTAAACTTGACGCCAGTACAGATGACCTTAAGTGAAAAAGAATTTAAATTGTTCAAGAAATGGTTGAAAAGCCATTTAGCGTTCGGCCCTGTTACTGTGACCTTTACGAAAAAGGATGGAACAGAACGGGTAATGCTTTGCACTACAAACAAAGACATTATTCCTGCCGAACCTATTCATGAGTCAAACACAGATAATCCCATTGACTTTCCGAAAAAAGAACGTAAAGTCAACGAAGAAATTATGCCAGTCTTTGATTTAGAAGCAGGACATTGGAAGAGTTTTCGTTGGGATAGTGTTAAACAGGTTAGATTTCAACTATGAGTTTAATTGACGAGAACGGTATTCCAGTTTGGGAAGCTGAAACAAGTTTTGATCCTGACGAGCCAGTTGAAAATCAACACATGATCATGTGCTATAAGGGAAAGAAGTACTTCTACTGGGCTTATCAAACTGTAGAAGATGCTTTAAATTTTGGAGTAAAAGACTTTTTAATTAAGTCAATGCCCTTTGAAACATTTGAAAATGATGTTGTTATAGAATTAGAAATATTTTTTAAGCACTGGATAACACTTGCTAATAATGGCTGTAATATCAGCGACTTAACTAAGGACGAAGAATGAAAAAGTATATAGACGAAACTTGTATAGTAGTCTGCGAAGATAATGACAAGAAAGTAGTTGCTGATATTTTGGCATTCAATGAAGGTAGAAATCTGACAGTTTCCTTGAATAAAAGTGTAAAGCTACTCATGTCCTGGAATGGCAGAGTCTACGAAGGACGTATGAGTGGTATGAGTTTTGTTTCTCAAGGTCCTAAAATTAAAGAAGTAAAGGATGGACGATGAAAATTGGTCTCAGCTATAGTCGTTGTATTAGAGACATCGTCGATGGTAATGTTAACATCGATGATGTGTTAGTGGTTATTACTCGAACAGACTTTGATCCACACAATGATGAAGAGTGGCAAAGTATCTGGGAAGGGTATGGCGGAGGTCGAACTGTTGGCAGTCTTTGGTCTAATCCAGAATGGGCAGGATACGGCAACGAGGATGAGGATAAGTTTCGATCAGTAAGTATCGAACTTTGGGAAACTGGTAAACTGCATCAGCCTCGTAAGTTTGGTGCCCATCCTCGTCGCTTGCCTTACTACTGGCTAGAAACATTCTTACCAGACAATGAGTTAGACAACAATCCTGCGGCTAAAAAAGCATTTGAAAAATTTCAAATAGTTGCAGGACTTGTAAACGGCGGCAATTTTAAAACGGAACATGAATGAATATTATTTCTCACACACAGGCAAGAAATTTATTAATAGATGATTTTGATTTTAATTCAGCTATCGCTCAAGAGCGCATAACTGAATTCAATGACGATCCATTAGTCCTAAGTTGTGCTCTGCATCGGTTAACTAATTCGGGTAGAGGATGGCATGGTTTAGATTCTATAGAAGTCAAAGAATCTATCACTCCTGAGATTAGAGCAGAAGCGGAAGCAATTCGAGATTACTATACCAAAAAATTCTTTTGGACTGCATTGTCTAGTAATAGTCGCCTTAGTGATTATAGACAGAGATTGTTAAATCTTCTTGAGAATCGAATTAGTAAATGTAAGGATCAAGACTGTGGTATATACTTTAAACTTCCGGTATTTTATGAGGAGGATCAAGTGTACGATCAGTTTAAGAAAGACTACGAAACGAGTGAAGTTCCAAAGATTGTCTATGGATTAACTAACAATCAAAAAGAAAGACTAGATCTCACTTACCTTAAAACTACATTTAGTTCACAGCGTAAAAGGAAAATTGAACGTTTTTGGTTTACTGATCAAAAATATCTTTTTCAGATTGAAATTGATAGAGACAATCCGCTGATGGAAATGTTTAAGGTATTCCTTAACGAATCAGGAACCGTAAAGCTTCAAGCATACAGAACAGTCGATCGCATCGATCAAATGTATTTTTATAAATTGTTTAAATTTAATTTTGTAAAGGAATAATATGCCACATTTAGTGCCTATGGTTATTGAGCAAGAAGCTCGAGGAGAGCGTAGTTACGACATTTATAGTCGTCTGCTTAAAGATAGAATTGTTATGTTAGATACTGATGTTAACGAACATACTGCTAGTCTAATTGTTGCTCAATTATTGTTCCTAGAAAGCCAGGGCAATGAGGACATCATGTTATTCATTAACAGTCCTGGCGGACTGGTTACCGCTGGGTTAGCTATCTATGATACCATGCAGTTTATTAGACCCGATGTATCAACTTATGTTATGGGTCAAGCCTGCTCAATGGGTAGTTTTTTAGCGCAAGCTGGTGCACCTGGCAAGCGTTTTGTCTTGCCAGAAAGTCGTACGATGATTCATCGTGTTAGTTCTGGTACTCCTAGCACCCGTGGTTCAGTACATGTGCAGGAGTTAGAGTTTGAAGATGCTCGTAGAACATTTGAAGAATCTAAACGTATTAATCAACGACTAACTGAGCTGTATGTCAAGCACAATACCAAGGGTAAAACCTACGAAGAGATGTTTGAAACTATGAAATTTGATACATTTTTGAGTGCAGAAGAGGCTGTTAATTGGGGGTTGGCTGATAAAGTTGTAGCAAAACGTCCATAATATACGCAGTTAATTCGTGAGCCTAGTACACTATAAATACATTTACTAGGAGTGTGCTATGGCTCGCAAGGGTTTTAACTGGAGTCTACTAGATCGAAATGCATTGTATTCGCTGTTCTACAAGCTAAAACCTGAACTTGTAGATCGACGCCTGACCTTTTCTGAAATAACCAGAATAATCAGCAAGCACGTTAAGGCCCATATACCTATTAAAGTTACCAGCAGTAGATTTTCTCCTGTGCGAAAAGGAGAGCTATGGGTCGGGGGTGTCTATCATTCTGACTTTGATCGTCAGGGCAAAAAGAGATTCATAGAACTACAATTAGCCTATCCACAAGATGCGCTAACTATGAAGATGAGCAACTATAGATTTGAAAGAATCTGCACTGTTTTTGCAGATATCGTACTACACGAAATTATTCATACTAGACAATTTAGAGCTAGAAAGTTCAAAGCAATCCCAGGTTATCAAAGTACTGCCTATTATGCAAGAACACGCAAAGAACAAGAGTACTACGGTGACAGAGATGAAATGGGAGCTCACTCATTTAATCTAGCACAAGACATGATTGACAAGTTTGGCATGGATCCCAGCGCGATTCGTCAATATTTGGACAGCGCAGTCCAAAAAAGAGTAAGACCAAACAGTTGGGGACGATTTATGAAAGCATTTGAGTACGATCATAATCACCCAAAAGTTCGTCAAATGAAACAAAAGATCATGAATCAATTGGAATATGCCGAACGAGGTAAGCCATTTAAGACATCTGATCACTTGACATACTAATCTGTTTCCTGTAAAATACTAGTATTGTTAAACAATTCTAGGAATAAAATGAGCGATCCTTGTCAAAATGTTATTAGTACACTAGAAGATCATCCTAGCCGTTTGGACAAAGAAGCAATTATTCTCTACCAAGCACAATCCCGTAACAAAGAATTTTTCGAAGGTGTGCGCCTTGCACTAGACCCAATGGTCACCTTTGGGCTTAAACAAATACCGGAGAAAAAAGATGAAGATGGTCCTGGGCTACCTTGGGATAGTTTTACTCTCGCTATTACTGGCTTTGTCACTCGCAATGTCACCGGCAATACAGCGAGGGATATGATCCAAACTATGATGAAGAGTGCTACCAAAGCACAATGGAATGGCTGGTATCGCCGTATCTTAATCAAAGATCTTCGATGCGGTGTTTCAGAAAAAACTGTCAACAAAGTTGTTGAGACCGATTATCCCGAATACTCAGTTCCTATTTTTTCCTGCCAGTTGGCACACGATAGCGCCAATCATGAAAGTAAAGTAGGCGGTGAAAAACTCATTGAGGTCAAACTCGATGGAGTTCGTGTTATTACTATTGTATATCCAGATGGTCGTGTTGATCAGTTCAGTCGCAACGGAAAAGAATTGGTAAACTTTGAAGTTATCAAAGAACAAATGGCCAAGACTGCTGGTCACTATGATGTACCTATGGTCTTTGACGGTGAAGTAATGAGCAGTAGCTTTCAAGATTTGATGAAACAAGTACACAGAAAAAGTGATGTTAAAGCCAATGATGCTGTACTGCATCTGTTTGATATCCTAACACTTGAAGACTTTGAGGCCGGTGTTGCTCGTGTTCCTCAGCTACTTCGAAGCGAAACTCTTATTGGATGGCACAATACTAACAAGGATGTGTTGCCTAATGTAGAAGTAGTAGCACATGAAGTAGTCAACATTGACGATCCCGAAGGTTCTAAACGATTCAAAGAAATTAATCAAATGGCCATCAATGGCGGCTACGAAGGCATTATGATCAAAGACATTAATGCACCGTATCAATGTAAACGTAGTGTGGCTTGGCTAAAACTCAAGCCATTTATTGAAGTTAGTCTTACTGTTATTGCTGTAGAAGAAGGTACTGGTAAGAATGTTGGACGCTTAGGTGCGTTAGTTTGTGAGGGTGAAGATGACGGACGTGGGATATTGGTCAATGTTGGTTCTGGGTTCACTGATGATCAGCGTATTGATTATTGGACCAGCCGTGAAGAAGTGGTGGGTAAAGTTGTGGAAGTCCGTGCCGACGCGGTTACGAAAAACCAAGATGGCAGTTACTCTTTACGCTTTCCGCGCTTCTTACGTTTTAGAGGGTTTGCCGATGGCGAGAAAATATGATATTAGACGTGCCATGCACAAAGACATGTTGTATGGATCACTACTTGAACTTAGCAAAAATCAAAGGGTGTGGCACGAAAGTACAGTTAGCCCAGAATACAGCCACTTGACAGAAGATGGCAAAGATGCTATCATACACGTTGTTGAAGAGATGTTCAGAGGGCTTCAGACTATACACAAGCAAGAAGTTAAAGAAGAAGCTAAAAATCAAATGTTGGATTCATTAAAATGAGTATACAACCACAAAAAAATCAATTATGGCAGAGTCTTGCAGAAAACTTGACTTTTAGAATACTCGATACTCCTATTGTTGATGGGCAGAAATGGGTGTATTATGTAAATGAAAAGAATGGCAAAGAATACAGTTGCTATGAAGAAAGTTTTGTAATTCGATTCAGCCCTATCGTAAACAGAGGATAATATGACTTGTACTGTACAACCACTTCCGCCACACATGGCTAACTACATTGAATTTTGGAACTTGTATTGTCAATACAATCAAGCATGGATAGGAATGTATTTAAATATGTGTAACTGGTATACCCCATACCTAAACAAAGGAGAAACTAAATGAATTATGCAATTTATAGATCAGCTTCTGCAATTAACGAAGCTATGGGCAGAGTCTACGGCCATATGGGTCTAGCTGTTTTGACCAGCATGATTATCAGCTATCTAGTTGGTACTAATGCTACACTTTTAGAATTTTTCTTTACTGGTGCAATGAAATGGATTGTTATCTTTGCTCCGTTGGTTGCAATTCTAGGTGTTAGTTTTGCCATGGAGAAGATGAGCAAGACGGCTTTGCAATTTTTCCTACACGGATTTGCCGCACTAATGGGCTTGAGCTTTGCTACTATTTTTGCAGTATATAACATGGGCAGTATTGTTAGTGCCTTTATGAGTGCGGCAGTGTTGTTTGGTGTTATGAGTGTCTACGGATATTTTACTAAAAAGAATCTAGATTCAATCGGTCAATTCATGTTCATTGGATTGATTGCTATCATCATTGCTAGCATTATCAATATTTTCATTGGTAGCACAGTATTTCAAATGGTTATCAGTGCTATTGCTGTAATTGTATTCTTAGGACTAACTGCCTATGATACACAAAAGATTCGAGAAATGGTCAGTGTTGACAACGATGGAAAAATGGAAATTGCCGGTGCATTGACCTTGTATCTAGATTTTATTAACTTGTTCTTGAGCTTGTTACAACTGTTTGGTGGTAGAAAAGACTAATGCAAATTATGCCGTTGTTTGCCAGTCCAATGGGTTGGGACCCATTGGACATTGATCTTCAATCTATTGAAGATTATTGTTATCAGCAATACAATAAGTCAACTGCTCCAAATAAAGAGCAAGGTTGGCAAAGTGGATTCTTAGATCTTAATGCAAAAGAACTTGAACCATTAGTCAATCAAGTTAAACTAAAAATTTCAGAATCAAACTATCTTTTTCAAATCAGAGAAGAACATTCTTTAGAATTAAGCAATGGGTGGATAAACATTAATAAACCCCAAGGTACTACAATACAAAATAATATGATGCACCTACATCCAGGACGCTTTGTTTCTTTTGTATTTTATGTTAAAGCAGGACCAAACTGCGGAAATTTAAAGCTAATGTCCCCGCTGTATGCTTCTGTTGGTTTTGCTGTTCCGTCTCAGGTATTTGAAGATTTGAATATTTTTAATTCTAGTTTTTGGATCATTACTCCGGAAGCCGGTAGGCTGTTAATGGTTCCAAGTTGGATTATGCATCAAGCAGACTCTAATCAAGGTAATTCTGATCGTATATCAATTGCATTCAACGCTGAGTTAAAAAATTTAGAAAAGGTATTAAACCCATGAGATCCCATTACTGGACCTGTTCAAAATTTGCAGACTGGATTCGAGGCACTAAAAAGCTCAGTGCTGGTACTATCGAAGAATGGGACAACTGGACCACTACGGCTAAAATGAAGCACAGCTTTCGTTACTGGTTAGCGGAAGAAGGACTTGATTACTTACAAAAAATTGTCTACTGGCCTACAGATACACTTTATGCTATCAAATATTATATCAATAATCGGTGGGTTACTCGTACTCATTCTTGTACTGCCCATGCTCGTGACATCAAGCCCGGTACGTGGTGTGATGTTGGGAATCGCTTTCTTCCTTGTCTCTTCAATGAGCTTGTGGATTTTGTTGAAGTTGAACTAGCGTGGTGGCACATTGCTTGGGCTGACCCAAAAGAAAAAGCCAAGTACAAAGCACCGTTTTGGGCCACAGGGTGGTTCCGTTGGCGTACATGGCGTTGCCCACAGGCAGGACTTGATAATCTAGAATGGCAACGCAACCTTCGCTGGAAGGAAGATGAAGTTGGTGCAGACTTTGACGGTCTTGGAGAACTTACTCCACAAGCCGTCAAAGCACAAGAGATACTAGATCTTTATACATGGTGGACTACTACATATCGTAACCGCCTTGATCCACACGATGCTAGCGGTTGGACTGCTTATTGCGAACTTAGTCGTTTAGCTAATGGTGGTAAACTAAGTTGGGGTGTAGATAAGACTCCTGAACTTAAAAAGGCTTGCGATGAAGCTCATGCCGAACTTCGAAGAATTGAAGAAGCATACGAAGCCGAAGACGAAGCTATGATGATTAGACTTATCAAGGTACGACATGGACTTTGGACATAATTGCGAATCCACTAAAGAATATTCTAACAAGCACGATGCTTACTACTGCCCCGAATGCAACAAATGGTTAGAAGATATTTGCACAGATCGAGACTGTTTATTTTGTCAAAATAGACCAAATTTGCCAAACGATGTAAACGTAAATACATAGCAAGGCGTTAATATAGTATGCAAGACAAACTTTCTGATTACGTACTATTTAGATTAACGTTAGCTAGACTGTTAGCAGTAGATAAATTTCATAAAAATTCCAAAGGAGATAAACATGAAATCAATTATAGCATTAGCATTAGCTCTATCACTAGGGACCGCATTCGCAGCCGAGCCGAGCAAAAAGAGCGAGGGCGAGACTAAGGATGTTAAAGCCAATGGCAAGACTGTAGAAGTACGTGTACCAAAGTCAGCAAAGATTGACTGTAAAGTAAAAGAAAATGCAGACAAGACTGAGTGCAAGAAAGCTTCAAAAGAAATGCCAAAGATTGAAAAGCCGGTTGTAGAAAAGAAACCAGAAGCTAAGAAATAATACCAAGCCCTGTTAGACTTCAATCTACAGGGCTTTCTCTTGACTAAAAGATAATTACTACATGTATTTTAATAACTGCAAAAGACTTATTGTATTTGGCGACTCATTGACATTTGGACATGGTATTCCAGATGCCGACAACGAAAAATTTGAACGTGCTAGTAATATGTCTTGGGCCAATACTGTGGCCAATCATTATGGTCTAGAAATTTTTAACAAGGCTATACCTGGTAGTGGCAACGATTCTATGTTTAGAGCTTTCAACGAATATCTAACTGGAGTGTTTGCCAAAGATCATCATAACTCCACTAGAAGATTTTCTGCTACTTTTAAACCCGGTGATGCTGTCATGATTGGGCTCAGCAATCTTTGGAGAACAGAAGTTTATGATTATAGACATCATCGATACGAAAGAATACTAGTTAACAGTAACAGCTTCTATGATCCCGAGTTAGAAAAGTCTGTGAGATATGTAATGACCGCAGAAAGTGAAGACAGTTTAATATCTAAGATGTTACAGCAGATACACGCGATAGTAACTATGTCTAGGTATTATAAAATTCCTGTAATTGTCTTTCATGCTCTACCACCGGTTGACAAAAGAACCAACGAAGAAATAAGAACCTGTAAGTACATACCTCCTCCTTGTCAACCTATGTTTGGTAAAGTAAAATGCAAAGAATGGTTTACTGATGTTATGCATAACGAAATATCAATTAATTTAGGAAAAGAATACTTTTTACCCTGTGGGCATCCTAGTGCAGAAGGACAAAATTACTGGGGTCAGAGACTTATAAAATATATTGAAGAATATGAAAATTAAAATTTTTGTTGAAGAAGGCGATCGAGTTCCGTATGTCAACGGATTTACAAAAGAGATTGCAGAAAAAATAATAGTTCCGCAATACTATCCAGAAGGATTTTTTGGGTTATATGGGCCGCCTTTCTTTAGAATTTACGAGCCTGTAAACACAATTCCAGAAGAAAAGTTTTACTATCCTATAGTTGTTAGCCTTTGGCTAATCATAGATAATATAGAGCATCTAGAAATACCCAAAGACATACTTAATTCTATTAATGCTGGCAAGTGTAAAATTTTATTAGTGAATCCTTTCGAAGGTTGGGAATGGGATTACTGGGAATCTCTCGTAGACAAAATAGCAGAAAAATTTTCCTTAACAAGAAAGAACTTTGTTTGCTTAACTGGTAATCATTCTAACTTAACAGATCTAAATAAAATTGTTTTTAACTTCTGGGAATTTGGTTATCAATACAATTTAATTGACGAGCATCGTACTGTATTCACGCAGTCAGTTAAAGAACAACATGCCAAGCCACATAAGTTCATTTGTCTTAACCGACGTCCCCACTTTCACAGACTAGCCATAACTCAAAAACTATTTGACATTAAAGATCAAGGCATTCTAACTTGTGCTAAACAAGGAGCCATTGCTCCCGAATACTTTACAATGCACTTGAAAAAACTTAAAGAATACAGCGAAGAGACTCACGACAAATTTGTTAAAGATATTCTGCCCTTGCTACCGTTAACAGTTGATGATGGTATCGATGTTGAAGTAGAAAACCCTGCTTTAGATTTTAAATATGACAAATTCTTTGACAGTTATATACACGTTGTTACAGAAACATTTTTTGAACAATTAAGCAATAGAATGTTTTTCAGTGAAAAAACATTCAAAGCTATGGCCATGTTACAACCGTTTATATTTTTTGGGCAAAAGCATTCTTTAAAAACTCTACAAAATTTAGGTTACAAAACTTTTCATCCGTATATAAATGAAAGCTATGATGATGTTGACAATGATCTCCAACGTATGAATCTAGCAGTTGGCGAACTAAAGCGACTAGTTAATATGGATCACGATCAACTTTGGTTGCTCATACAAAAATTACTTCCGGTTATTGAACATAATTTTTTACATATTATGACTAGAGCAGAAGAAATCAAAGACCAATTAAAGAACGATTTGACAGCAAATTTATGATGTTAGCAATATTTGGTGACAGTTGGGGGTGCGGCTCTTGGTCTGATCCTACTCAAGTCTACGGATACGGAGACGGTTATCTCACAGAAAAATTTGGACAGTACTTTATAGATGTCTCAAATCATTCTAGAGGAGGAGCAAGCAATTTAGATTCTATAAGTTTGTTAGAAGATTTCCTCAAAGAACACACCGATCTCTCAAATGTTAAGATACTGATCATACAAACAGACCCCATGCGAAATTTCTTTTCAGCAAATGATCAACACAATATAGAATGTCCTTTTAAAAATTTTAACCTAAGAAATCTCTTGGATTTTAATATTGAACTATTTTATCACAAACTTGATCGATTAGGAAAACAATACAATAAAACAATTAATCTTATTGGCGGTTGTTCCGATGTATCATTAGAATACAAAAAATACAGTCATATACATTCTCCATGTGAATCTTGGATCAAACTACTTGACTCCTCTCACCAACCTAGTATATACTACAATACATTTGATATATCTACAATTATAGAAGACTTTACCAAAGACAATAGACATGTGTTAGATCTACTTTTTTCAAAAATTAAACTAATAGAAAAAAATAGAAATGATGCTTTTGGTTATAGACTCGACACACATCCGTCACACCGGAGTATAGATATTCTAGTTGAGAATATATACAATAAACTTATTTAGGAAATAGACATGAAAGTAGCGATGATTGGATGCGGTAAATTGGGTCTGCCCTGTGCAGAAGTTATGAGTAAACATTATGATGTAGTTGGTTATGATGTTGTTAAAGATCCGCTAGCAGAAATTCCCTTACTTGATTCAATTCAAGAGGCAGTTCGGGGTAGAGATTTAATTTTTGTTGCAGTTCCAACACCGCACGACCCGGCATACGGAGGTAGTAAGCCAATTGCTGATATGCCTTCTAAAGACTTTAACTACGAAATTGTCAAACAGGTATTGTCTGAAATTAATCAATATGTTAATAAAAATCAGCTGGTAGTCCTAATTTCAACAGTATTACCCGGTACAGTAAGAGAACACTTAGCACCTAGAATAACCAATGCACGTTTCATTTACAACCCGTATCTTATTGCCATGGGTTCAGTTAAGTGGGACATGGTTAATCCAGAATGTTTAATCGTTGGCACAGAAGATGGTAGCAGAACTGGCGATGCCGGTCTCTTAATTGATTTTTACAAACCAATTATGGAAAATGATCCTCAAATTAATGTAGGCACATGGGACGAAGCAGAAGCAATTAAAATTTTCTACAATACATTTATTTCAGCTAAAATTGGTCTAGTAAACATGATACAAGATGTAGCTGAAAAGAATGGTAACATCAACGTCGATGTTGTTACAGATGCACTTAAAGCCGCTACTCAGAGAATTACTGGTCCTCGTTATCTAACTGCGGGCATGGGGGACGGCGGTGCTTGCCACCCTAGAGACAATATTGCTCTAAGATACCTAGCAGAAAGATTAGAGCTAGGCTACGATTTATTTCATGCAATCATGCACAGTCGTGATATGCAGGCTAAGAATATGGCTCTAAAATTAATTGCGCTATCTAAACAACACGGCTTACCTG
>JACCDX010983423.1_pt1 | contig 32150 bp, 31 predicted proteins | sample 7449681 | NCBI WGS metagenome assembly JACCDX01 (sample SAMN15323450, study PRJNA562643) | freshwater metagenome | isolation source: river surface water | place: USA:Blue River Watershed | collected 2017-08-18
ATTTTATGGACACTGTATGTCGTTAGGCATGTTATCAGGAAATCAATATGTTCCATCAATAAAATAACATCATCGGATAATATCGGTTTATTCTTAGATTTCAGTAATATGTTGTATATATTTTTCAAAGTCTTATCTATATCATTGTAAATCAATGGATGATAATTTATGATGGATTTATCTACATTGTCTACTAGTTCTGTTATTTTTTTTACTATATTATTTATATCATTGGAGATGTTCACGAGGCTAAATGAATTATTCATTTAAATAATAACTATATATACCGTTCATCTAATGACTGATATGTTTTTAAATGGTATGATTCCTTTGGACCCGTTATCGTATGATAATGAGGAAATTCATATAGACAAGGCGGATAATGATGATAGACCCATGTGCAGACGTGTGGGTGACTTCTATTCGCGGAATAAAAAATTAATAATCATAATAATCATCGTGTTGGTAGCACTGTTGATAGGCGGGTATTTATTTTATAACAAAAAAGCTGTGAAAGCCAATGTTACCGCAACCCCAAAGACGTCACATGAATCGTTAATAAATGATATAAAAGCTGATGATATACAAACTATAATAGCCGAGCGTGACAGAATGAAAACAATTAAAAATATGCAGCAGATGCAGCCGCAGCCGCAGATGCAGATGCAACCTCTGCAGATGCAACCGCCACCACAGCTGCAGATGCAACCGCCACCACAGCTGCCGATGCAGATGCAACAGCCTCAGCAGATGCATATGCAACCGCCACCGCAGCAGCAGATGCATATGCAACCGCAGCAGCAGCAGCAGCAGCAGCAGCAGCAGATGCAGCTGCAACCGCAACCGCAACAGCTGCAACCACAACAGCTGCAACCACAACAGCTGCAACCGCAACAGCTGCAACCGCAACAGCTGCAACCGCAACAGCTGCAACCGCAACAGCTGCAACCGCAGCAGCTGCATCCACAGCAGCTACAACTGTCACAATTGCAGCAACATATACAGTCTCAAGCGATTCATCCAACTATATTTGACATATCCAAAGCTGTGGTAACAACCGTGCAACCTCATATGACATATACGCGCTCTTATCAGTCAAATATAACAGAATTACCCGAAGTTGCACAAGTTGATACCCCGGTAAAAGAGGTCGAAAAGGATAAAATAGAGCATTCCGATAACGCTGCCTCAAAAGAACCAGATGAGGTCGATAAGGTTGTTATTAAAAAATCGAGGATACCAAAAAAGGCACCGAGGTCGACAAAGAAGAAGATAGAAGATATAGATAATGATGATATTCTTAAGAATCTTGACAGCGAATAGTTGAATTAGTAATATAAATAATTGAATATATAGACTCTACATTTATAAGAAACTATGCCACCGAAAGGGATTGCTATTAAAATTCAGAAGCCTACCAATATGCAAAAGACAGTTGAAGCACCAGCACCAGCACCAGCACCAGCACCAGCACCAGCACCAGCACCAGCTGTACCTGTACCTGTACCTGTACCTGTACCTGCGCCTGCTGCACCTGTATCAGGAGGAGTTGTCAAAAAGAAATCAACCAAATCAGTACCAAAGAATGAAGAGTCTCAATCAAAACCTGCACCTGCCGCGAAGAAACTAAATTCGCTTTCAGTACTCGGATTACATGTACAAGTATCTAAATGTGTCAAACTTGTGAAAGATGCTCTGAATACAAAAACAAAGGAAGCTTTGGAGCAGTTTTCAAAGGATAATGCGGATGTACTTAAAAAAGTACGCGATTTGCAATTGGCGCGTAATGCTGCTACAACTCCAGAAGCAAAAGCTCAAGCTACTGATGTATACAATAAATATGTCAAATCTGATGATGTTAATAACGTTCTCAATGATCAGAAACTGTTGAGAAAATTAGTATACAAAATCAATTATCAAGGATCTGCAACCCTTGCTGTAGTTATTGATACATTTGTCGATGAAGTTGTTTCTGTATGTATGTCTTCGGAGCCTGAAAAACTTGATTTGGATACATTCATGAAAAACACTGATAAAATTACTTCAAGTGTAATATTTCCGATGTTCACAAGAGGGTTAAATTCATCAAACGTTGACGATGTTATCGCGGTGTCTATATTCCAATCTCTGGTTAAAAATAAGTTCACAAAGTATAAAACAAAACAGAATCAGAAGCTATCTTCTAATATCAGGGACCATCTATCTATGATGGTCAATACATTCGTATCTGATATGATACATTATATCTCTGTGCTTGTAGGGGGCGTGAATATCCCAAAAACTATTACAGATACACATATATTGAACGTCTTGAATATTATCTATTATACAAAGGATGGGAATGTAACGAAATATAATACACTAGAGAATATTATCAAAACAAAGACAGGTCTATACTTTGCGCAAGTACAATCGCGTAATATGGAAAAGAAACAAAATAAGACAGTAGTAAGTCACGTAGATAGCGTTAACTAAATATACTACCATACTCATATTTTTTGTGTTATAATGAGGCTCTTCGTATCAAAATATTTTTACTTTTCCTTCTCTTTAAGGTGAATGGCCTTGCGTTTTTAGTCGGAGATATCTTGGATACGTTATCATGTCTATGATGTTTTATCGACTCGATTATCCAGAAATCATTACATAAATTTTTATCAAGAATATAATCATATGGCATATAATGATATCCATTGTCTGCCCATGATTCGCCCCAGGAATTTCTAACAATAAATAGTCTCTTACTTGAATCATATCCTACTATTAGCATTGAATGACCTCCGTAAAATTTCTCAAATGAGACCTTGGGTAAAGGTGTGATATATGGGTATGACCCGCCTTCTTTTTTGAACGACTGATATATCAATGCGCCGAAGTTTATGGGTATTTTATTAGACAGGATATATTCTAATTCATTCTCAACTATATTTAAAATCTTTTTGTAAGTAAAATCTACCTGAGTAGATTCATATGCTCTGTTATATATTTCAATCGGGGGCCTTGTATTGATTTTGGTTATATCAAATTCCCAATATTTTTCAGGACAATGACCTAGAGTTTTGGCAGCTTTTAGGCTTGATTTTAGAGTAGACCCCTTATCCAAAGCGTGTGTATTATTCGAAAAACGCGTGTTATAGTATTGAAACAGTCTGGATGGCCCCCCTTCTTCGCGATCTTCATGAGAATACCATATTTGTGCACACGTCGATTGCGCAGTGCAGGTATTGCTCATACCTTGGTCGTATAGCGGAGGCATTTGAGGTCTCAAATCAACACATTCCGGTAGGTTAATTTCATCGTCATCGTCAGCATATGGGGACGATAACACATATTCATCATCGCTATCATCTACTATATCAGGCAACCACCCCAATCCACACATGAACATATTAGCATTTTCGGCATAGTCTTCTACTGTATTAATTTTTGATTGATTAATATTCAGACTCGGGAGACTGCTGAAACATTCCCGGATATGCCCGTTATTACTATCATCCGTTTCGTACATCTATATATACACTATACTTATAAATTTTTGAATTGTCTTTATGTATATACCACGTTACTCAGCCATTACTCCGCGAATTCTTCTCATTTCAAGATGTCATCCCTGATTCCAGCAGACGACGAAACTTGCTACCGATACTATCTGAGATCATTCGAATATTTCGAATATCGATGCATAGTTGAACAGGAGCGCAGGGCTCATGCCTCCGCAGAAGAAGTCAGGAACATTGACTCCTACATCACCGATCGTATTGATAGCGATGATGCTATCAAACGATTATTGAGCAAGGGCATAGCCTATCAGGACGTTCCACGCATCGAAAGAGAGATGCAGGAATGGCAGGAACTTCTTGCCAAAAGGAGAAGAGATGTCCTATGGACATCATGGCTGACAGCCCTTGACTATTAAAAAAACAACGTGGTCAGATTGAGTATATTATACTAATTTCCAGTGGGTTAGTATAGTGTATTCTTTTTGTGTATCAATTGTACCAACTTATCCATAATATTCTTCTAAGTTTATTCATATGTTCGAGTTCAATATCGCGCAATATTCGTAATAAATTATCATCTCCATACCATTCAGCCGCCATATCAATATTCCTATGTTCCAAGCCTAGAAAATCAATACAAGCGTCTATATCTCTATATCTCTGTTCTGTTGATGTAAGTTGCTCTTTTCTCATTTCTATTATGTCCCAAAACAAACGCTCTATATCTGTCACGAACGAGTAACAGAGGTTCGAGTCGGCTATTAACTTATTAAGTTCCATGTGTGAAATGGTATAATTACATGAATACATGATTCAAAAATATATACAAAAGAATGCTTCATATTAACCTACTAGAAGTTAGTATGATGCATTCAATTGCCACACAGTTGTTGTTTAGTCATAGAATGACATCCATGCATCCCAGAAGATATTTCTTAATCTAGCCTTTTCGGCTGATTCTTCTATCTCATTTGAGATAGCTTGTCTGGGGAGAAAGTAGGGGGAATTCCTCACGAGGAACAAATCATCATGCTGCATTCTCGTCAGCATGCGATTGCTCCTGTGACGTTGTTGCTGGGAACCACATACTGCGTTATGTTTGTGAAACATAACGAACATGAAGGAATCCCGGCAGGCTTCCGTGAAAGCCCGGTGATCCGCCTCTTCCGCACCGATGACTGTCATGTTGGACATTTTTAAAAATGATGATGACCAGTAATATCCTGTAGATGTGTGGTATATACAAAAAAATAATTCAAAAATATACAGAAGAAAATACGATACAAGCTTAATGATAAGCAGGTACGGTATTTTCAATTCTGCCACACATTTGGCTTAGTTATCGATGGTAATTGTACCGAAATATGGATATACGCACATATCATATTCGATGTCCGATATGGCGCTGATGCGGTCATCACTGTACCCCAGGTTATTGTAATCTATCTGAGGGGGTGTCAATATACTATTGAGGTAAGTATTGACACCTCGCCGTAAGTGGTTGAAATACCTCAGATATCTACAGACAATAGAATGATATTCTTCTGCCTGAACATCCTCAACAAATTTACGATGTCGGCTTTCGTCTGTGAGGATGTTACTTGCAAGGACCCACCTGGTACACAATTCACTTGTATCCATATGGGCATGCTGTATGTTGAGGTCGGTGTGGTCGTGATACCCTAAGCACATGGTATCGACGCAGATGCGACTGATGCAAGGATACCAGGAGGATACCCATTCGCATAACTCATCAGCGCTGAGGATATCCGCTGATGGTTGTTCGGTCGCCGGTTCTCTGAACCACTCGCATAATTCATCGGCACTGATGAGTGACATTTGTCGATAACTAGTAAGGTTCGTGCAGTGTGTGGTATATACAAAAAAATAATTCAAAAGTATACAGAAGAAAATACGATACAAGCTTAATGATAAGCAGGTACGGTATTTTCAATTCTGCCACACATTTGGCTTAGTTATCATTGATTAATGCATCACGGGCTACCCAGAGGAAGTCTGAAAGGCGAATCGGCTCATTCTCGTCCGCAGCTGCCAGTGCGACGAAGAAGACTGCTCTCAGTGCAGCACTTTCGCGTTCAGCGGCTTCTCTGATCCTTTCGCGTTCGAGGATGGCGTGCCTTATCTCATTCTCGGTTTCGAACGCATTTGTTTCCCGGGAATGAGCATAATTTAAGTCATCGCGAGTGATTCTGCATCTGCTTGACATGAGGCGTGCACGGTAATCGTCATCGAGTCCTTCTCGAAGGCTCCTGAAATACCTCCTGTATTTCCGTAGCATGAACACCCATTCGATCTTATGAATATCCTCGACGAATACCATGTGATCGGTTTCGATTTCGAGGATTTTACTGCGATTGACTCGCCTGGCAGATAGTTCTGTGAGGTCAAAATGTGCATGTAGCACATTTAGGTCAGTATGCGTGTGATATCCCCGGCAATGCGGAATGGTGCAGATTCTACTGATGCAGCCTGTTCCCGTCGTCACCCATTCGAACAACGCGTTGATGCTGATAATTTCCATTTGATGGCGGTGATGATAACTAGCAGTGTTCTTCGATGCGTGGTATATAAAAAAAATAATTCAAAAGAATATACAGAAGAGAATACCATACTAACCGATGAACGGTATAGTATGATATCCTCAATTCTGCCACACAGTTGGCTTAGTTATCAGCAGTTGCCCATGCCACCCAGAGGGCATTTCCTAGATTGATGGCATCATCCGCAGTCGCCCACGCCAGCCATAAGGCTTTCATCAATTGCGGGGCATCGATCTCATCTGAGATCGCTTGCATGGCCGCGAAGTTATATGATGTCCTTACGAAATGTAACTCATCATATTTTATGCTCATGAGCATATTCTCGCTTGATTCACGGACTTGTGCGGAATCGCCGTGTTTCATCTGATGTTTTTGGATACAGACGAATATCGACGATGCCCAGCATTCGTAGATGAATTTTCGGTGATCATATTCGTCGCATTCGAACATTTCTCTTTCGTAGGCCATTTCGTCAAATACTGCGGACATTTCGAGGTGATAACTAGTAATTTTCTTCGGTGTGTGGTATATACAAAAAAATAATTCAAAAATTTATACAGAAGAGAATACCATACTAACCGACGAGCGGTATAGTATGATATTTTCAATTCTGCCACACATTTGGCTTAGCTATCGGCATTTAACCACGCGAGCCATATGGTTGCCGTTAGATATTCAGGCCCTTCGAGCCAGCGAGCAACCGCGAATGCGGCTAACAAGTTAGCCCTTTCAATTTCCACAAGGTGCGTGTTTCCTCAGGGCTGCATGTTTCGATTGGGTCATCATCTGCATAGACCGCATTGGGTGGGTATGGAAAATCGCCTCGTCGAAGCACAGTGGGTGTCGCCGGTCTGCTCACCCATCTGGCCAACTCGTCGATGCTTGTGAATTCCATTTGACGGGTGTTATGATGACTATTGATATCTGTATGCGTGTGGTATATACAAAAAAATAATTCAAAAATTTATACAGAAGAGAATACCATACTAACCGACGAGCGGTATAGTATGATATCCTCAATTCTGCCACACATTTGGCTTAATTATCATGTTGGGTTCTGAATAGATTCCATAACGTCTTCACCATTAGAATCTTTTCGCGTTTTGCGGCCATGGCTTCATCTATTTCAGCTGTGAGTTGCACCATTACAGCGAATGTATTCGTACGAATCGAGGGTTCGTACTCATGATCGATATCCTCTGTGATTTGATCACCGATGAGACCGTTATTCCCTGTTTCGATGAGGTCACGCATCATCGTTGACTTTCGCAGAAGGCGCGTCCGCTGGTTTCTCTCCCATCCGGTGAGGAAGATTCGATGGTAAGTCTCATAGCTGTCTATGGACCTTTTGTCGCTGAGCATTGTTGATGAAATCATCTCGAAAATTGCTGTGATAACTAGTAATATTCAGTATGTGTGTGGTATATACAAAAAAATAATTCAAAAGTATACAGAAGAGAATACCATACTAACCAACGGAGCGGTATAGTATGATATCCCCAATTCTGCCACACGATTGGCTTAGTCATCGACTGATACCCACGCAGCTGTCCAGAGCGTTTTTCTCAAATTATTCGCTTCTATCTCATCATCGATAGCGAACATTTCCTTGAAGTAGGACTTCGGATCAAGAGGCATGCGCTCATCCTCGTAGGGGTCACCAATGAAGGGAGCCCCTATGCGTAGGTTGGGGTATCGCTTGAATGTCGATTTGTAGATATCTTTCCAGTCACTTACGACAGCTCTCCATAGCATTATCAAATACCATCGGTGAGTGTTTTCGGTTGATTCGACTGTAGACATGATTAGTAATAGTGTTCCTGTATGCGTGTGGTATATACAAAAGAATAATTCAAAAGAATACAGAAGAAAATACCATACTAACCAACGGAGCGGTATAGTATGATATCTTCAATTCTGCCACACATTGGCTCAGTCATCGAATGGCCACCATGCACCCCAGAGGGTATTTCGTAAATTAGCCCTTTCGGCTAAAATTGCTTCTATCTCCAAGGAGATAGCCTGCATTGGGGGGAAGGAAGCCGTGTTTCGCACGAAGAACAAGTCATCATGCCTCATATGGAGGAGGGCTCTCCTGGACCCCTCTCGGAGTTGGGCAGAGCTGCCGCAGACCATGATATGTCTGTATTGTAGGACTCGCATAGTCGAGTCCCAGCAGTTGAAAATGAACTGCCGATGGTCTGATTCTTGGTTGGTGAGGATGACTTGTTGGTATGATTGCTGGGACATGGCTAAGATGATAGATATGTCGGCAAGTGTGGTATACACAAAAGAACGATTCAAAAATATATACAGAAGAGAATGCCATACTAACCAACTAGCGGTATAGTATGATATCCTCAATTCTGCCACACAATTGGCTTAGTTATCATCGACATCAATGGGGTCATCGTCGGTAGTGGCCGCTCGCACGTGCCAGAGGAGCCTCCTCCAATTTCTGGTCATCATTGACCTCTCCACCTCCCTGTCTTCATCCATCATGGAATCGAGGTCCGTATGATGACGGCTGTGGTTGCCGTAGTTTTCCATCAGTGGAGGTCTCATGAACCTCTCGCGGTCACTCGCGTCCCGCCCTTCCTGGATGCTGTGGAGGCAGTGAAGATGCCCATGCCTGAGGTCCCACCATTGGGCTTCCTCCATGCTCATTATGTAATCCCTGTGGTCGTATTCAAACGACTCGGTCCATGCGAGCATCTGGCGTATTTCCTCCTGGCGTTGTTCCAATTCACTGGACATTTCGGATGATAACTGTTAATGTTCGGCGATGTGTGGTATATACAAAAAAATAATTCAAAAATTTATACAGAAGAGAATACAATACTAACCGACGAGCGGTATAGTATGATATCCTCAATTCTGCCACACAATTGGCTTAGTTATCATCGATGGCTGCCCTTGTTATCGGGAGAAGCCTTCTCCAAGCGATTCTTAGGGCCATTGCGTCTATCTCAGCGGAGAGAGCCTGCATCTGAGAAAAGGATTCTGTATTCCTCACGAAGAATAATTCATCGTGATTCATGAGATCAAGAGACAACATTCCGATTGTGCGGCGTTGACTGGTGTTACCGCATAACATTTCGTACTCAGCGCACATAAATGCTATGATCGAATCCCAGCATTTGATTATGAAGTCGCGATGCTCCAACTCTTGTTCGCGGAGCATTGAATATTTATAAGAATTTTGAGACATGATAACTGTTAATGTTCGGCGATGTGTGGTATATATAAAAAAATAATTCAAAAATATATACAAAAGATATACTGTACTATCCTACTAGAAGTTAGTACAGAATATCCAATGAGCACACGATTGTTTTTAGTCATAGCGGGTCTCCCAGAATGCCCAAAGGACATCTCTCAGACGAGAAATCCTTTCGGCCATTTCTGTCTCTATCGCATCTGAGAGAGCCTGCATGACATCGAAGTTGGGACAGCGAGCCTCGTACATGTCATCGTTCCCCATGTGATTGAGCATGAAGGTAGCCTCCCAAACTTCATGGGGAGTACCTACCACTTGCTGACGTCTGTAATAGGTGATGGTCATGAAAGAGAACCAGCAGTTGTCAATGAAATTTCGATGACATCCCTCATCAGTCTGGAGGTCCATCCGTTGATCGGCGAAATTGGTAGACATTTCGAAGAAATTGAATGATGCTCTGAATCGTGTGGGTATATACATAATAATACTTCAATAGTTTTAGAGACAACTGTTATAAACTTTTGAATATTATATTGATATATACGTCATCCCGTTATTAGTTCTCTACACAATGTCTCAATTTTCAAGACAAGTAAACATGAGAGAATTCGAGTCGCGCCTCCTCATCTCCATGACGGAGGAAAACCACACCACGTGGCTTTTCCGACGCCGGAACGCGAGGATTGCCCTAACCCTCGCGAGAGAGTACGACCTCCCCGACCTGATACCCCAACTCACACAACGGTTAGCCGTGTTTGAGGAGGGGGATATGCGCGAGCATTTTCAATATCGCGTATTCGCCAGGGAGGAGCGAGAGGAGGAGGCAGCGGCAGCCGCGGCTGCTGCAGCAGCTGAACTCGAAAGAGAACAGCTGCGAGCGACAATGTGGGCCATGTGGATGACATGGGATGAATAGAATGGAGGCCCGCATGATTGATGCTTTCATACTCTCACAGCTGTGTTATTATGATTGTGTCTTTTGTGTATTAACTAAATATATACTATAAATATAGATGTCCATAACAGCCGAAGCATTGAACAAAATAACAGGTAGTTATGAGATTACTAGAGTAGTAAAAGAACAGTTGCAGCTGATAGATTCGAAGCTAGCATCAACTGAGAAAACATATGGAAAGAATACAATGTCGATAGATTTACCTGTATGTTTCCAGAGTTCACCTGTTGAAGTTTCTCTGATGAAAACAATCGTTTACAGCTCCATAATGCAGAGCTTAGAAAGTCGTGGATTCGAAACAAAGATATCATTCACGGACAAAAAAACTATACTACATATATCATGGAACGTAGTATTCGATGAGACTGATTTACACAGGATGAATGCGTATATACAATCACATAGCATCTGATTTATTTCTGTATATTAAAAGTTCAAGTAATCTGTTATTGTTAGATATATTGACATTCAGCATGTGCAAGCATATTATAATATATAACACTGCTACAACGGCCAATATCAACAGCAATGTGCTAGTATTGATATCTGATGATATTTTAGGTGGTTCGTATTTAAAATGACCTCGCTCAGATGATTCTGGATATATATTTATGATGTTAGGTGCTGATTCTTCCACGCGTGTTACGAATGGGGCTTTAGTTGGTGCTGCAACGGTTGGTGCCGATGCCGCAGGTGCTTCGATTGACTTAGTTTTTTTCATTATCTTACTTTCCGATACATATACACCACTATGATTAGAATCAAAATCAACCTGGTCTCTATCCATGTTATTATATTAATATAATAATAAAAATCTTATATAGATTTAAGTGCATTCCAATCATGTATAACACTTTCTTTATTACGTATATCTCCATATACATTGTTAGGTGCAGTGGTCGCTAATTTCTGTTCCTTTGGCTTTATTTTTTGTTTCTCCCGCATACTTGGATACAGTATAAGTGATGGTAATAATTCTAGCAGTATTCTACCCGTTGGACTCACATTATTACCATCCAGTATTTTCCCCACTACTTGGGATGTTTCAAATCTCATCCTGTTGAGTTTTGTATTCACAGAATTATGATATCCTGTATAGTCTGGCTTCCACTTTACTATTGGTATTTCCCTCGTTCCGTCGAAAATATCTTCTATCCAATTTGCCACGCCTCCTATAAATTCCTGGGCAAGTGTCGTATATCTCTGTCTATTACTTTTCATATTCAGTGCGTTCAAAACATCATCTATCGCGTTCTCTCCCGATTCCATCGTTACATGAGGTATATCATCCGTATTTATACCCTCTTCATACAGTGCAGCTTTCATGCTACTTATCTGCTCTAATTTGCTTGATTTCATATCTTTGATTATCTCATTTTCAGTACTGTATATATTAGGTCGTCTCGTATGTATCTCTTGTAATACTTTTGATATATGATTTCTTTTCGTATGTTCATCTGTCAGTTCTTTGCTTGTGTTCACTGTTGAACTTATATATTGTGTTTTTTGAACAGCCTGGGGAATAAAAGGAGACATCCCGAACATTTTCGTAGTATCATCAACCGGTTTTATCGACATTTGGGATGATACTGACTTTGTTTTCGTTTTCGGCGTATCATCCTTAAGTGTAGCTAAATTTTCATGTGTAATCGGTGGGTGATATGATACCTTTGTGCTAATAGATTGATCATCTATCGCGTTATGTGTCTTTTTTATATCTATTTTGGCATTTGGGTTACATAGGTCCATACCGACTTCCATAGCCATTCTTTTTATCTCCTCTTCGTAGTTTAGTACAATAGATTGCTGTATATTCTTAATGGGTGTATTTCTCTTGAGAACATCATGTTCAACCTGTTTCATATCTAGATTTCGGTTAATGTTCTGCTTGTTCATTATGTCCGTGACACCGATTAAATGTTTATTATTTTCCATCGAATTAATAATATATTAATATGTACATATACACAATGGCATTACTCTATAGAACTATCTATCTCTATTAACATACTTGCAGATAAATCCTTTAATTTGTCTAGAAACTCCGAATCCGACATATATCCTCCGTATTTTTTCATGACTGTTCTGGGAGATGATGCGTATATATATTTTTTTCTGATACCTGTAAAGATATAGAACAAGTATATTAGATTATCCATATATTTATTCTGTAGTATAGATGAACAATATGCCGATGCACATGGAAATGAACAGAAATTACCCAGGACTCCACATTCATGCTTACTAATGGTTCCTTCTTTGATATATGTCGGGATAAAGCAGGGACGTGTATCAAAAGTCATATCGCATGACCAGCACTTCAAGTTCGTGCGAGTTATCCACAGTGATATATCTGTAAATATATGAGGTATCTTATCATATATCATACATTCGATACCACACGATATGTTAGCCTCCTCCATTAATTTTTTATCGAATTGAGTTTCTATATCAATCGTGTCATCTAATGAGATACCTTCCAGATATATGATATACATCACACTGCTTATTATAAATATAATTGAATTAATGTAGTAATAATATACAACTAATAAGTATGGACCTGTACAATCTGAACATATTTGACATGGTGAAACGATATTCGAAAATGGAATTAAATAATAAGAAAGTGTATAATAAAAACATGGCTAAATTAGATATAATGGACAATAATATACCTGTACTTAGGATGTCGACTGCTACAATTTCATATAAAACGAGTTTGAGGTCCGACTTCAAACTTATATCAAATTTATTTAAGAAAACTGATAAGTTTGTGGCATTAAAAAGTACAGAAATACCACTATCAGAATGCCTATCCAACCCCTATATGAATGCTGAGAAGATAATCAAGAAGCGCCGAAACAAGGCCAAATTAAATAAGAAAACAAAACATAGACAGGGTAATGGGCTATATTTTCATTCTAGTGTGGAATTTGTAACTATACGAGATGAACCAAATACCTCGCCATATAATATAAGAATATTCCCAAAAACTGGGACTACTCAAATTACAGGAGTTCAACTACCGATAGAAAGCGGTAGAAAAGAGCTGCATAATGTATTAGAATATATAGAAAAACTACTAAATTTAGATGAAAAACTTACCATAGAGTCAGAATCAATTAACATGCTAAATTTCGGGTTTGAGATACCTGGAACTCCTAACATGCAACTAAAATTACACGTTATCGCCGGTCTGTTTATGCAGATACAAAAAAATGAACTTGATTATGTTCCGCCAAAACCCATAACATTCGTAACTGACCCGAATGAAGCTACCGCATACATTTTCATAAAATTCCATACACCGACTGAACGCAGTGATGAGAGGTATACATCCGTTAAAATATTTACAAAACGACGCGTCACGATGTTCGCGGCTCCGACTTTCGATATCGCTTCAGAAATACATATATTCGTGTACAGAGTAATATATGATAATATTGATAAAATTATATTTGATACGAATACACTAAAGGATACGGCGGATGATTCTTTTGATTTATTTTAATTATTTATTTATAGTGTTCTCAAAAACAACCCATAATACGACCAACGATAACGCCTGAATTAAAGTACCCAACATAGTAATATCTCGCCCATTTGTGGTACCGTTTACATACACAAGAAAATTATCGACAAATACATCGCTTGATACTAAAATATATAGTATGAATATAATCAACGCACTGGAAGATATTCCTTTTATTTTTTGTGAATCATATGATTTCTGTGATGTAGTATCAGTAGAACTCATCCAATATATATGATATTTACAACATTGTTATGCTAATTATTTCTAGCGGTCTTTCTATAAATTTCAGCGGATTCACTGTACCATGTATCATCGTGAATATCATATTACATCTCAATGGTAACATAACATCCTCCGATAATATTTTTAGACATGATTCAAATCCAGCAGTACTCATCTTTAGCTTGTTACTCGCACATTGTTTCATATTAGTATTCTCTTCGCATGAGACATATGTATTTGACATCAATATAGGTTCATTGTCAACTATCGCGATTCTGTCTGATAGCAATTCATGTAATTTTTTGATACGATTCGCTTCATTCAGTAATTGCAGTGATTTTAGTAGTTTTTTATCAAAGTCGAAGTATGTATAGTCGAATATATTTAAAATAACAGACTTGACATCTGATTGCAATACATACAGAATATAAGTATGATCATTAGGATAATCCTTGAGTAACTCCGATAGTTGAGAATATGCCACCGTGCTCTTACTTATAATACTTCTTATTTTTGTCCGAAGTTCCACGTTCTTATTTTTTCTTAAAATGTATGCAAATTCTGCGATAAAGAGTCTATACATATAATTTTTATATAGATATTTCTCATAATCTCCGTATTTTGTAGTATGATTATTTTTTGATATGACTGTATTTATATCATGTATATCATATGGAATATCTACACTTGGTATATCGGGTAATGGTGTCAATTCGGGTTTATGGTAAAATATATTTACATAACCGTAATTTCTATAATCAGTAGATACTCCAAATCCCGTAGTACCTAAATTATATACAGGTTTGAAGGAATAGTTAAACACAGCATTAAAGTCCTTCAGAAATGTAAGAGCATCGCATCTAGAGCATGTATTTATGATATCTTTCGGTATATATGTCTTGTGTTTTTTCACATGTGCGATATCTGTATCGCTTATGTACAGTAACGGTACATATATATTTTTATTATCTTTTTTAAGTATACACGCATATATCATATTAAATTTACTCAGAAATATATTAGTCAGTGTATACTTATTATCATCATTCAGGAACTTTAGCATATCATTTAATTCTATATATACTCTAATATTGTTATCCGATGAGAACAATGTTTTTACAATAGATTTTATGATAGTGTCATGCGATGAGAATACTTTTTTCACAGGAGGATGACCCATGTACACGGGATATATACCATTCGAATGAGCTATTATGATTATTATTTTTTTGCAACTATTACTATGTAGAGATATCTCTAATGTTTTTGATATTACAATATTTCTCATAGAATCTACGTCATCAATGTATATGATGTCTACATCGTATGCTAATTTAGTTAATTTTTTAATTATAGGTATCCAGTTTATATTCATCATAATATCCATATTTTTTACAAATATCGCATCTATGAGGTCATTCAAATCATCTGTATATTCTTTTATTAAGTGTATATATTTTTTCAGTTCATCTATAAAAGTTGACATTTTTAGATTCAGAGCATCTATGATAGAGTATACAAATCCTGCATTATCATACGATGGCACGTGCTGCTCTACACCGTTCAAATAATATAAGTTTTTATCATCCAATACATCTGTAAATAACTTTGAGTATCTACCTGGAACGATACTCTTACCATACGAAAATATATGATTATGCTCATTCTCATCCGTTAATATCTTTGATATCTCATCATCTGTAAGTTTATATTTTTCCATACATAACTTATTTATTTTGTTAGATGTTGACTCTGATGATGGATTATTTTTCTTACAGCAAGGCACGCAGTATCCTCGCGGATGCAGCTGCGGTTTGAATGATAATACGGGGTATTTACTGCTTGGACAATGATAATATACGTAGTTATTTTCAGAAAAGTTCCAGAATTTTACAGATGATTTTTTTATATTATTTTGTAGAGTATTGTACTCTGCTTCTCTGTATATACTCGGTTGCCTATCGGATTGGCACCGCACCGAATATACATCATATTCTGAATCATATTTTTTAAAATCAAACATATTTGGGTCTATTTCAGACAGTCGTTTTACCTTCTTCGACACATTGTCTCGCATCGTTGTATTTATCTTAAACGTGTCAACAAACAGATGAGTTAATGATAATAAAAATGGATATACCTTATGAAAATCATTATTAGAGAACTGGACAAACTCAAATAATATACCAGAGCTAACATGTGATATCTGTATATCATTCCGTATACTTAATATCGTTTTATACATCATTTCAGCTGATGTATAGTAATCGAATTGATTTATATTGCCTATATTTAGAGCATTGCCGTATATTCCTTTGTTTAGTATAATGGTATATTTGTCATGTTTTATACTCTGTACGGTTATAATGCCAGCATCTGCATATTGCTTGTAAAACTCGCCCATTCTTACAAATACAGCGGTGTCTAATGTACGGGGATACACCATAATAACATCACTCGATAATATCTGAATATTGAATGTCTTCGTAAACAATGAATCTGTCATGATGTATAAGCTATATTTACTCAATGTGTTGAGATAGTTTTTCATCAAATCAGATGCTATTTTAAATGTTTCATCATATGAATACCTATCAGATTCGTTAAATTTCATCTCAAAAGTAAATCGAGTCTTGCTGATAATTATACGTGTTCCGGTCGATTCGCGTATGTGTAATGTGTTTATTTTTATAGCATTCTTATCTATGTTCAAGTTAGAATATTTTATATGTTTCTTGACTAGTACATATAGTTGGCTGTTTATGTATATTTTGCACGCAATTAATATGATTGTATCATTCAGTTCGAGCATGTCAAATAAATTTCTCATATTAATGTTAGGTATCTGACATGTTAATACCAGAGACTTCACAGAATATACTAATCTATTTGTTTGACTCTTTATGTATTCCTCTGATTTTTTCATGTTGCTGAGGATGTTGGTCATGCATATTTTTTCGTTGTTGTATTTTTTTATAATATTATACTTATTTATATCGAGTTGCGGGAACGATATATCAATAGATTCATTTTTGACGTATATGAGCTCAAATGCATCATAGCATAATATTGGAAAATATTTATATATAACACCGTAATATATGACATCCTTATAGTAAGTATCTGATATAATATTTGTTATATTGCTGTCACTCGGATTGACTATCGTGAATAAATCAACAACCAGTATCTCTGTTGTGTTGTTTACCATCATATTTAACTCCAATGAATTAATCTTGATGTCATTTTTATTACTTATCATACTTCTATCTACAACTATATTTGATATCATGTCTGTCGATTGATTAGATAAATCTGTCATGATATTGAAGGGTGCGTTCTCATATCCTACTGTTATATTGTAAGTCGGTACATATTTGTTATTTATTTTGAATAGTAGATGCTGCCGATATATCGGTATATCTGTCAGTAAATATATCTTCTCTCTGACAATATTCACAGTGTCACATTTATAGATACTTATATTTATATCATCAAGCACTGCAGCTGATTTCATTAGCAAATCAAAACTGGTATCTTCATCTCCTCCCTTCAGCTCTATTTTTGATAAATCTTTAGATAATATCGGGTCATACACAACAATATTTAATTCAGCTGCTTCCATTATATATAATGATACAAAAATAACATATAAACAGAGTTGTCTATGTTTATACACATGTATTAAATTTTATGTACGAATCGATATATTTTAAGTCATCGTCATAGTCTACGTGATATTTGATAGTAGAATGTCGTAATATCCCGCCGCAATATAGTTTCAGTGCGTCAGTTTTCATACACTTACACTTCAATTCGGCTTTATTTTCGTCGGATAGAAATGACGGCAGCTGCTTCGCGAATTCTACCATATCATTCACACAGGAATATATACCACCGAATGATGACATCCATCTTATAAATTTTACATCATCCTTACCCATAGTATTCATATGTTCATCGTAGCATTTTATATAATTAGGTTCAGTAGATGTATGAGTTAGTCCCATTTGTGACATATATTCCAACAGAACAGAATTATATGATTTACCTGTAACTATCTCAATTATAGCCCCGAGTATTAAGTATCCGATGTTTGAGTATAATTCAAATTTATTACCCCTAATATTATCCTGTAGCACTATATTAACCGAATCTACTATATTGTTAAATTGTACGTTCTGATGATAATTATCGTACATTTTTAAATCAGTCGTATGATTTATTAGGTCATATATGGTCATATTCTGTAATTGTACATCATCTATATATTTTGTGACTGGGTCATCGTATGATAGTTTTTTACATTGCTGCAATTGCATAATAATATAATGTGTCAACAACATGGAACATGATGATATTGGAAACATACTAAACTCATCAAGAGTATCATTATCTACACTGTTCCTAACGTATACTTTATTTTTGTAGTATTTTATATCTTTCTGTGTAAAATAATTTTCTATTATTTCCATATTATAATTAATATTATATATATTCAATACTCATACTGATGAAAAATATGGTTCGTTTTGAAGATTGTGATGTTGTCATGACGGGGTTCATATGGGAGTATTTGTTTAATAATAAGTGGATAGTTTTGAATAATTCTATAATATATGAATATTTTGTAGATATCAGGAGACCCTCGGCTATCATGCATTTTTATGAGGCTGAACTAAAAAAGAATTATTTGAAGTTTATAGATTATAGGGTACATGACGGTAATGTAGAGGTATCGCACGATTGTTTCAAAAGTATGTTAAAAAAATACGGTTCAGCTGAAGATGTTCAGAATTATATAAACATAAAAAAATGTACAAGTATCGTAAGAGAACAAATAAAATACAGGCATGTAGATTCTGAAACTGATATGTTATTAGGGTGCTCTATGTTCGAGGATGATAATAAATCTAACTCATATTTATACGATAAATACATCCAAATAAAAAATTACATCATGTCATATTTCCATAAATAATTGAATCTGTAGAAAGATTATTACCATCAACATGAACACAATAATATCATATCTAGATATGTTAGCACATACAATAAATATACCATTTCGCATGTATTTACAGCATAAAGAAATTACACAAACAGAACGCGATCGGTTGATGGAAGAACAACGCATACAGGAACATATAGATGAAATGATATTCAGATACAATGAGCGAAAACGAATAGAGTTGCTTAGAAAAATGAATACAAAACAAGTACAAGTACAACATATAAAAAAATATAATACACATATTTACAGTGTTGATGAGGAGTGGGCGAGTTCTATGGAATTATGATTATATTAAGTCGATACGATTACAGTATTTAACTGGATTTTTTGTATAATCTACCGGGTCGTATAACCCCGCTTCTGCAATATCTTGCGCGAACCAATAAAATGTCTTCCAGAACTCATCGGTATGATTCATTTCATTTAGAGCAATATGTACCATTTCATGAGCCATAACGTACATGATAGTATTTATATCATGGAACTTAAAAGCATCGTCAGCTTCGTCATAATGCCGTATACAGATAGAAATAACATTACCGTTATGAGTAACATACGAGGTATCATTATCCGTGTTCATTGGATGCGTTTCTGTTATATTTTTTGAGTTGTACCTTTTCTTCAGATTATTCACTATATTGCGCCTATTCGGATCACCATTGCTATATTTATGTACCATGTAATCTATGTATTTTATTACATTATTATTCACAGTATCCAAAATTTCTATAGCTTCCGCTGATCCACCCTCGCATATTGGTTTGTACTTTGTATTCAGTCTACAGTGTATGTTGGAGTAACCACCTCTCATTTTTTTAAAAATATAGTACAATAGCACCAATATGGCGCAAATGAGTAATACATTCATAGGGTCCATTTCTTATATGATGAACAAAAATTATTATATCATAAAACGCATCTCCTATGACATTCGTAGTGTTTTAGCCAGTTATCTATATCTTCGCTTGAGTATGTCTCGACTTTCAGAAATGCATATTTATTTATAATTATAACCAATACCACCTGCATCGTTTCATCATACATATCATATACTTCTTTCAGACAAGTGATATCAATCTTTTTCATCAATGTTATTATGTGATCTACATCGGTTATATAGCCATATATATAGTCATGTTTAGATACAGCATCTGCTAATTTATCGTATTCTACTAAATATACCCCTCGTTTACAGTTGTTGTTTACAAAGGATAAATATGCGTTCATAGCATGCTTCTTCATGAAGTATTTATCCACATCTAGAACATCATCTATAATATCCCTGTCCGTCATCGTTACGAGCTATATTATGCTTATATCAATTCAATTATACTCAAAAACAATTGAATTCATGTAAACATATATAAATATATAGCAATGATACAACCGGTAGATAGAGTCTCGGAGGTGTCTTTAAAATTAAGAGTTGTGGCAATGTCTCATAATGAGATATATCGACAGATAGATACACTGCAATTATATCTAGAAGATATAGAGACCCGAATGGAGATAACTGAGGAAAATACGAAATATTATGAGAGTCTGAAAAAATATCACGATATGTATAGCAGATATTTAGACATATACACCAACAGTATAAGTGATTAATATTATATATTTTTGTATAAATATAGAATGATACCGAGACGATATCCAAGTGTATATTATAAAAAATTATTATGTGAACTTCTATTCAGGAGAGGTATAATAATGCCCGATGCTATCATTATGTTCAATGGGTATTCATTTAACCGAGAATATGCAATATTGTGCCATTTTTTGAACAAGTGTATAAATAATAATACCTTGATATGTATAGTTAGAATGTATCTGTTTGGAGACAAAGAATATCTGAGTTTACCGTATACACCTGGTGATGTATATGTTTACAAGTCGATTGAACAGGAATATATTGATAGGCATAGGTGGTGGAATAATACAGATGTAGTATATAGATCTATCGGTACATTCAGAGTACTGAATAATATTAAAAAATTTACAGATATAAAAAAGAAGTGCAAAGTAGACGGATTATGCTTCGAAATCTTACCGTTTCATATCAATGATATGGACTATGAAATAGTCAATAATTCTGACTTCGATGTTATCACTGATTATAATTGAATTCATATTATTATAAATATACAGAAGCAATGGCTAACGTCTTCAGGTTCGATTCAGGCTCAGAAACATTCGATGGCGATATTCCTTCGAGAGATACTCTCATAACCAACGACAGCAATATGTATATAGTAGATGATGTCTACTATACTCCTGTTTTTCCGACGGATGTCGTTGAGTTATCAAAATCACGAACATTCTGCGGAAATAAGTGTATATCAACAGGTGTTAAGTGCCGAGGGCATCCATATACTTTGATGTTATTCTGCACACTTATGAACGGAGAGAGATGTACGCTTGCTTTGGTCGATATTCCTATCATATTGCATGTTCTGATAAAGAGCGAATTATCATCCCATAACATCTACAAATTACTAGATGATAATAATATAATGTACTACAGAGATAAGTCAACATATGTAAGGGGTTATCAATGTCACGGGTTTCATAAAGATTCCGATTTATTTCTACAGTTGATATTCCAAACAAGTAAAAATAAATCAGATGCTATATCCCTGTTACAGAATAACGGATATGGCACATTTACAGATGTTGCAGGTTCTCAGTTAAGTACGGTTCTTCTGCATAATGACCTGAGTATATCAGATTGGTGCGTAATTACCGATTATGTAGAAAATGATGATATTTGGTACGTGCATTATAAAAACTATCACCCGATATCAATCCCTCTGAGCAATGAAATATCAGACAAAAGAGACTTTATAAATCAGATAAGACCCTATATACCCGCATCACCCAAGTTACTTACATGGTCATGGGATATAGAAGCTTACAGTAGCACGGGTAGGATGACAAATGCTGAGATAAAAGACGATGTGATAACTATGATAGGTATAGGTATATCGTATTATACTGAAAAGGAGCCCGCATTAACATTCGTTATCACGTCTGTTGATATATCTGATGAATGGATGGATAAAAATACTGATATCATCTTGATAGTAGCAGAGGATGAAAAAGGCATATTATTAGCGATGGCTAAGTTATTTAGCCACTTTTTACCTGAGTTTACTCTGGCATTCAACAATTATAATTTTGATGACAAATACATACATAGTAGGGCATTATATCACAAGGTATTTGACAGGATGATTAATATGATGGCACCGATTCCGATACAGTCATATCGCGCTCATTTCTACAATTATACTATGTTTTACAGAGAAGCTCATTTAAAAACAGAAGCAAACACGTCAGTAGAAAGATATTATATCTATGTACCCGGAACTGTTAACATTGATATGATGCATAATATGATGAAAAATAATCCAAAGGATGAGCTATTAGAATCAAACGCTCTCAGCAGTTATCTAAAACGATATAATTTACCTCCAAAGATGGACATCGAAATATATCAAATGTTCCAAAACTGGAGAACTTTGGATACGAAAGGTATAGCATATGATGCTCTTTACTGTGGGACTGACGCAATATCATGTCAGCGACTTCAAGCAGTTGTCGGTACCATAGGTGCCGCACTTGCACTGTCTCACCTATCATTTTGCGCACCACGTGATAGTGTTATCAAAGCTGATAGTGCAAAGGTCAAAAATAACATATATTACAAAGGTAAGGCTATGGGTGTATTCTATACAGAAAGGCAGTTAAATTCAACGTCTGAATCATACCCAGGAGCTTACGTATTCGAGCCCGCTACTGGTATACACAAGGATATTCCTACGTTTGTTCTTGATTTTGCATCTCTATACCCGAGTATTATGATAGCACTCAATATGTCATCTGAAACATTTGTATCTGATGAGAGTACCGCAAAGCAGCTGATAGATGAAGGATATGATTTGTATGAATTCACGTTCCCGCTAGAAAATGTGGATAGATATGTCGCATTCGTACGGGAACATCCTGATAAAAGTCATTACATTGGTGTATATAGAAATTGCTTGCTATTCTACGCCGATCAGAGAAATATGTACAAGAAAGAACTGGCAAAGGCGAAGGAAGCATTAGCCGCGACTGATCCGGAAATGATAGATGATTATAAAGCAGCTGAGCTGAAGGTTAAGAAATATAATAATAATCAGGGAGCCACAAAGATATTAATGAATACATTCTACGGCTTGCTAGGAAATGCTATGTTTCCTCTGTACAATGTATATATTGCAGCTGCTATCACAATGTTTGGCAGAGAATGCCTGAATATAGCAGCTACCATAGCTAAAGATAATAATCACACATTGATATACGGCGACACTGATTCTATATTCATAAAACCGAACATAGATACATCTGATACTATTACTATGTTAAAAGAATCTGTTGCTATATCAAATACTTTGCTGACAGAAATAAACAAAGCAGTATCTGAATACTCAAGGGCAAGTGCTCTCAAGATGGCCTTTGATAAGCTATTATTTCCTCTTGTCATGTTAGGTAAGAAAATGTACTATGCAAGCGCATGGGACTCCAAATCATTTACAAAATATGATGAGTTATACATCAGCGGGGTTGTTTCTGTAAAGCGCGGGAAGACAAAGATATTGAAAGATACATTCGAGAGAGTCATAACAAAGTCGCTAGATATGGACATTCGTGATAACATGCTGAATATTGTTGTGAATATTCTCAATGAATTAGTAGAAACTATATATGATTATGATATATCAATGTTCTCACGTGTTGCGAAATGTAACGCAGGTAAAGAAAGTTTCATTAATACGTTCATAGAGAGAATGCGGCGCGAATACGATAGGGCTGTACAATTCAATAATGAGACTGATATAAATCTGTATGAACCTCCTAACTTTGGCACTAAATTTGAATATGTTGTATGTAAACCTCTTGATAAATGCAGTACATACGGATATGTGCAGTCGTGGGGGATGTCAGATAAAATGGAGTTTGTTAAGGTAGCACTTACCTATAACAGAAAATTAGACTATATGTATTATTTCGAAGATATAATAGGTTCTATAGCAAGATTCATAATACCCGAGTTAGATATATGTAAAACACTTGAAACTGATAAAGAAAAACAGTCCGCAGCCGATAAATATCTGCGTGATTTATTCTCATCGTATCAAAAAGAATTGACCATATCAGCCCCGAGTATCAAGAAAAAACGGAAGGATATAAATGAGAAATATAGGGCAAAAATGGGAGAAATAATAATGGATAATCTGGTTATCTTGTTCAATAATGGTAATCAGCCGGACAGTAATATCATTGAGATTATTATGAGCAATATTTATAATAATGTACCATATGACCAGATACAGCTTGATAAATCGTTTAATCATACGAGAGAAAAAATGAACATTTCGGATATCGAAACATCACTAAAGTTGATGAACGAGGACGTCGTGCGGATATACGAAGAATACATATATGACTTGAAAGAAGTATGTGCTCAGAAAAAAATAACAGATACATATAAACTTTTCATAAATATAGAAGATGATATATCTGACATTACTAAGTACGAGGATCTGAAAACTTTATTAAATAAATTAAATACAGCATATACAAAAATAAGAGCATATGAACAGTGTCATAATACAGATGTAGATACGATTACAGAGGAATCCGATATAAAACGGCAGGTGCGTGAAATAATAGATATGTTTATATAATTTATATCTTTTATTTATTTTTATATTAAATATATCTATAATGAATCAGTCTAATAATAATGCACCACTTGTGCCTGTGAATGGTAACACAAAGTTCACACCGGCAGCCTCTACCGATACAAATATGAGCAATGCTATAACCGAGCTGCATGCGGGTGGTATGTCATGTTCATCTCATAATTTTTCTCAATCTTTTCCATATGACCACGGTGATGACTCTAATGATGCAATTGGATGGGCGGAAGCTATCGGTATTGATGCAAAGAGCAAGTATTCTCATAATGAATGGGTAACTAACATGTCGCCGTGGAGTGGTGGAAGCGGTAGGCATAGAGTTGAAAAATTGGAGGTACAGCCTCCAAGTGGATGGTATTATAAATTCCCGTCAGCTGTCAATGTTAGTTACGATAGGCCTTCTATCCCTGAATATGGACCTGAAGACTTCCTGCCATATGATGATAATAAATTTTACAATCATGAGAAAATAGACAGAAAGAAGGCTCATCCCGAGTTCTGCCTACCATTCAGTAAATATGGTATCTAATACAGAGCCGAAAACAATTGAATACATATAATCAATATATATACCAGATAGTTGAGATAATCAAAATATAGCACAGTTGAAAATGTCATCATTCATCTTTGAAGCAAGCGCCGTAGCAAAGAACCTTGAGGAACATTCAGAAAATTTAGGCCAATATTTGAAATTATGCATCAATGAGATTAAAGCAGGAGCAAAGGCGAGATCTATCCCTGTCAAGTATAGACATACAGTGGAATCTCCATGGTATGTACTTCGAGTGAATACGGGTATTATTACAATGTGCGGAATCGCCCATAATCAAGAATATAATGCATACTCTGTAAACACAAGAAAAATCAAGACTGATAAGTATTTTTCGCATGATGGGAATGAATGGCTAATTGACCCATCCGAAGTACCTCGAGAGGATATTAATGATATCGTTGTCATAATGGAATATCTGCATATGTTCTTAGAATTTGAGTTAGAGAGACTGCTCGAAGAAGGCGTAATCGGTGTACCTCAAAAATCATCGAAACCTTCAGCTAAGAAGGTGACAAAGCCATCGGTAGAAGCATCCGCTGATACAAAGGCTCCACCGAAGATAATGCTCGAGATGTCGAACCCATGCATAGATAATCCAATAAAACAGATAGCAAAAGTTAGCGGCGCTACTATCATAAATCCTATATTGAGAATGAAGTTAACCCCGAACAACTCATATGGTTTCTATCTGAAGAAGTTTATAGATGAGTCTGAAGATGATATATATGCAAGCGAATTAGCTAAGTTCAATGAGAAATATCCGGATGATAAGTTTACCCTTACAAAAGATAATATAAGTAGGATGATACCGTCAGGAACATCTTTCAGAGCGAGTGTAAATTTAGGAGGTATCATGATAACAGGGAAAGAAATATCTATATATAAATATGTTGACCAGTTAGGTATATGCAGAAATGAGAACCAAATACCGACCACTGATATAAGCTGTAGGCCAAAAGAGCCAGAATACGATTAATATACATATAATAAATTGAATATTTTTTGTGTTTATATCATCCAATTCAATAAAAAAATGTCGACACTTATTGACTTTATTGAACTCGCGAAAAACAAACCTATTACCAAAAAAAGACAGGATGAACTAACCGAGCATACTGATATTCTTGACAGAATTGTGTCAATCATAAGAACATCGAAATCGGAACATAATAATATTAATATGGTTGCTCTGGACCTTGTATCGAACTATTTACCAGGATTTTCATACAAAAAATATATACACGGTTCAATGGTTACAGGGCTCAATATACACGGGTTCTCTGATGCTGATTGTGTCATCGTTCCCAAAGATATTACACCTCAAGAAGCTTCATGTATAATGTTGAAGAATATTAACTTATCTTCGATTTATATTGTGAAGCTGATAAATCTGGAATCAGGTATACCATTGTTGCAGATAACAAGAAAATCAGATGGGTGCAGGGTTGACATAACGTTCAAGACTATTTTTACAAATGATCACACTACGGTTATTAATTCCCTGTTAGATAAATATAAGAATGCAAGAGCTGCCATCATCATTCTGAAATATATATTTATGATAAATAACATGAATAATGCATATTATGGAGGTATACGATCATATGCTTTATGTATCATAGTGTTTCATGTATGTAGGATACATAGCATAGGATCCGCATGTAATACAAGCACGAAAAAAATATTACTGGAGTCTCTGAGTATTCTAGCAAATATGAACAGAAGTACTTGTATATCATATGAAAAATTTGGACATTGTTCAGAGTTATATATTGAAGATTTGACTGATAAAAAGAACAACATCGGAAAGAATACACATAAATTCGGTATCATACAGAGAATATCAAATAATTGGATAGATATCATTAATAATGACACTGATCTGGTCAAATTACATGATTGCTTAAAATTATTATATGTGGAATAAAATACTGGTACAAATGTATACAGATATAGTCATAGAATCTTATGACTATATCTGTATATTTTATCTCCTACTAGTGTGATCTGTGTAGTTTATTATGTTCGCTGTGTTCTCCTTCGAGGCAAAGGTCTTGGTCTTGGTCTTGGCCTACTAGAAATTCGATATTGTCGAGATCATCGGTCGGGGTAGAAGCATCGATATGTTTGTCAGCATTGGCAATCCCTTTGTTTGCATTACCAGGAGCTTTAGATTCTTTTTTTTCATGAGCATCTTTGTCGGTATTTACAACTTCAATGGGTTTATCACCTCCTTGTATCAATTTTTTGGATCTATCTTGATTATATAACACTATCAAAGGCACATGTTCGGCTGCTGATATATACAGTTTCTTAATACTATCCCACACATTGAGACATGATTCGACCGTTGGTATATACATAAAATGATTCGATTTTACAAAGTTATCTATATTTTCAATAGCATGAGATTGACCCAGCTGATTATCTAATTCATGACCGAACATAGGTATATCTTTGTTCGAAACTATACTGCTATATTCGTGTAGAAAGTGTGAAAAATCTCTTATATTTTCGATAGATATCATTCTTTTGCTCCATATTTCACGCATTGCATGTTCACATATGTACCCAAATGTATCATATTTTAATTTCATGTTCAGGTTAGGATTATCATATATTTCTCTAGATTTTGGATACATCGCTATTTTATTACCATTTATACTACTATCCTTTACAAATTCATCATAGAGCTTCAGGACATTATCACAGCCCTCAAGATCTGAACATTCTTTCGGTAATTTACTTCTGTCAACACTGACCTTAATACCATTAATACCATTATGTAGATGACGGATCCAATTGCTATCCAAATCATCATCTATCATGAGCGTGTTAGCCCATCCATATTTTTGATATGGTTTCAATTCTGATTCACTTCTCGTGCCTACCAACATATAATCTGGTAACAATTTATCATCCAAAATCATTGTAAGCAGAAACATAGTAGGATTTGGATATATTACATGAATGATTGCCTTATAATGATCCGGATAATACTGTTCCAACCAATTTGCCAAAGAACACCCCATTAACAAAAATATGCTAGATTTTTTATGTTCATGACTCACTCTCATATTTTCATACATATCATTCAGATATGAATTACATAACAATAATCTATTACGATATCTATATCTCTGTACTATAAAACTATCAGCAGATGTACCGCCTGAAGTTTTTGGGCGTGGGTTCTTACTAACTTTGCATGATTTTTCTGTATTTTCTAGTTTAGTGGCTTCGCTACATGTTACCACATATATTTTTCTTGCCGCATCTGCGTATGATTTCGTTAACTTACCTGTTATTTTAATGAACGAGCCTGTTGCTGATGGGACTCCGTCTGGATATTCGCTACCGGAAAATACCATGGTGTCACCCTCAGGAATGGCAAATATTATGTACATTTTTAATGCATTTATGACTGAAATTCTCTTTGATCTGTCGTATGCATCGTTCAACATAGATTTAACCACAGAAGGGGGTGGGTATATGAATGTGATACCGCTACCTTTCATGGCTCTCAGTTGACTCTCCATACATAGATCACGTAACATATTAACAAAATCATGCCCCTTTAATTTATCCTCGATATGTTTCGTTATAACTCTGCAATCACCTATAAACTTTTCTGTTGTTTCCTCGCCTCCTTTTGAGCACCGCGGAGACTTCGGAGACTTCGGGCTTTTACCGCCATATATCATTATTATATATGACAATAAATATATAATAAAACTTATTTTATTATTATGATTCATAATATATACTGATGGGTTGCAATACATCATCCATCAAGGGCTGTAGTTGTGACTTATGTAAATGTGCATCAAATATTATTGATAATCTCAAACGTTCATCGGATTGCACCAGTATATTCACGGGAGGTAATGAACCAAAGGAATCGCCGTATACAACTGTTATTAAGCTAGAGAATTACAGTGCGAGCATAAACTCAAAAATACGAACTACACTGATTAAAAAGTTGGCAGAAACTTTAAAAAGTTTCGGAATAAACGTATCCCCGGATGATTCTGAAGCATCTATCGTCGATACGCTACAGCGAGAACTACCTGATCCATCAAACGGAACAACAATAAAAGCACCGACTGATAAGTTAGAAAAAATATGTAGATCTATCGCAAATGTGCTAAATAACCAGTTTACTCCGGGATCCGAAGTTAAGTTAATTGACACATCATTACCTCCACCTCTCATATGTAGAAAAACGTTGGAAATGGTTCATTCACTGATGCGCGGAATGCGTACAGAATTTGTATTTATTATGGGTAATGTCAAAAAAATACTTGACAATATTGAGAAACTTGAGTTTCTTATGCTGGATGCATATGATCGCCTCAAAGATACAATGGATGAATCTAGTCCAGTAGCCGCTGAGATGGATATTATCTATCAAATGGCTGAAAAAGAAAGAATGCGACAGCAGATAATGCTGAGAAATATGCTTGACGCGATGTCTGATTCAGATACAAATTTAGAGATAAAAATGAGGGAAGATGAGAATATAAAAACAATCATATCTGACATACAACATGATACTGATATAAATGGTGATGTTGTTGCATATACGACAAAGGGTCTTGGACTAGTTAGTGGTGTTGCGTATCTCGTTAATAAAGCTCTGAAAGAAACCGGTCTCAGCATGAAAGATTTTCAAAAATCTGAAACATTGGATGAGCTAAAAGCTTTATTGAATGAGAAAATCAAGACATACAAAAATTCAGAAAATAAAGATATACTTAAGTTTCTGGATTATGCCAATATATTGAAACTTAACTTTTCTAACAGGAAAAGTATTAAAAGTATGGAAGGGGGTTGCGGGGATAGAGATTATATAGGAGGAGGAAGTAAGACGAGTGACTCTGATGACGATGACGATGATGACGATGACGATGACGATGGCGATGATCTTGGTGGTAGTATTTACGGGGGTATAGCTGAAGAAGATGAGATAGATTTGAGAGCATCGAAAGATAGTGAATTTATAGATGATAAATATCAAAGACAGCTGAAAAAAGCTAAAGATACACGACGTTTGCTGTTGATAAACTATCTCGAGCAATTGACCGCTATTTTAGAAAAATTCGGCAAGGTTTTTGAGGAACTGGTTGCAAAATTGAGAACAGAGAAATTCACCGAACCTCATAAACTTATGGAATTATCTGAAGCTTTGGGTGAACTTAAAACAATAAGATCCAAGGATGTATTTCTCGCATTATCAGGATATTTTATTGACCCACAATCTGTATCAAGAGCACACAAGTATAATAGCAGAATTGATGTTACAATGAATATACTCAAAGGATTGTCTAATGATAAAGAATTTAGCGCATTATCTACTTATTTTAATAAAATGGTAGAAAATTTGAATGAAATGAAGGAACATGTGGCAATGTACTCTAATCAAATAACACGAGTATTTTCTACAATACCACGAACAGAAATAGTTAAATATCTACCCCAAATTCCTGCATCGATCTATGAATTTTCTAATACTCTTGATAATTTTAAATACTATGTCTATGTTATAAGAATGCAGCACAATATGAAAGCTAATGTTGAAGAACTTAAATCTCATGGTGAAAATTATACAGATCTGCTAGCATTGGCGATGGGTGAAAAACGTAAGAATATGGAACAAGAGATACAAGATCATTATAAATTAATAAAAGATAAAATAGATAAAATAACTAATAGTGGTAATATTAGCCATGAAGTTGCCGCCGATATAATGGACTTTTTTGAAAATACAAGATTGTGGAAATTGAGATCGAGTGATGACAGAGATGAATTATTTAGAGTATATGTAAATATAGGTATGAATATAATGCCTGCATTTACGAATGATCCTAAATTTAAAGATATTATGAAGTATAATGATATGAAAAAGAAACAATTTGCTGATATTTTGAGAGAAGAGTTTCAGTCCAAAACACGATTTTATAAGGCATTAGAAGCACTTGAACATTATCTGAAATATATGACACAAGAAACTAATCAAAACATTGATACGGTTAATACATTACAAAAAATCCTCGCAGAATCAAAAATACACACCAAGTGGAATAGTGATAAATTAGGAAATCAACTTGTGAAAATATTTGAAACAATGCCTCCTCGTGAATCCACATGGAACACAGTTGGAAATGAAATGAAGAATACTAGTTTGACCGGTTGGTATCCCAGGTGCATCCGTCAAAATATATATACAGATCCGACTTGTGGTTTTACAACAACATTAAAAAAGAATAAAACTCCTATTTTACCAACAGATGATAAACATTATTATCAGATAATTCATGCTAAATTGAAAGAGGATGACCATGATGACCACGATTATACAATACAATTAGGATCTGCACATTCCGTCGTTGATGATAACATTCATCAAGATGAAATAAAAAATAACATATCTAATTACTATGATATGTTTCAAGCTATGAGAAATATCTTTCATGTATTTATTACAATCGGAAAAGCTTCATCTATACAGACAAAGAGTGATATATTTATGACACCATTTCAAATATATCATGCATTTTCTGGGTATTTGAAAACTTCGGCGTTCACTCGACGAACCAAAACTACAGGAATACCATCAACTACTAATATTATGACTAAATTTACTGGTATGATTTTGCCGTCATATGCTGATGATAATTTTAAGTTGGATGCACCGCCAGCATATCCCCCATCACCTTTCGGTCCGACACCGCCAGCATATCTCCCATCACCTTTCGGTCCGACACCGCCAGCATATCTCCCATCACCTTTCGGTCCGACACCGCCAGCATATCTCCCATCACCTTTCGGTCCGACACC
>JACCDX011727522.1_pt1 | contig 32093 bp, 37 predicted proteins | sample 7449681 | NCBI WGS metagenome assembly JACCDX01 (sample SAMN15323450, study PRJNA562643) | freshwater metagenome | isolation source: river surface water | place: USA:Blue River Watershed | collected 2017-08-18
TATACAACAGAATTGTAATTATACCTGATTCACTAATCAAACATCTTACTGATTGTTTTGGTAGTGTTGAAGGTAATCAAAATGTTGAAGGTTATAACAGGAACCAAGAATTGAGAAATTCTAAACAGGCGACTTATCAACAAGTTAAAAGAATTAAAAGTTGGTTTGATAACTACAATGGAAATAAAGAAGACGCTCCGTTTATTTTAAACGGTGGTGATAGAATGAAAAATTGGTGTGACGAGGTTTTAAGGGTTTGGAGAGAAAATGATAAGGGAGGTAAAAAAACTAAGATGAATGCAGGTATGCAAAATCAATTTATAGATTCACATACAAAAGACAATTTAATAAAAAACCCATTGGATTCTCATTCTACAACACTAAGTAGTATTGACCCGAGAGTTAATGAAGAAGTAAAAACAATTAATAAACTGATACAAAAAATATTATAATGGCAACACAATCAGATAAATTAGATTTTTCACAACCCGACAATGGATTGTCAAGAATTGCTGAAGAACAAAGAAAAAGATTATTTGCAAGAAACGATTTTAAAGATTCTAATCCATACTCTTCTATACACCCCGATGCAATTGCTGATGGTGACAAAATTGGAAGGGGTACTGGTGGTGATTTAGATGTTTACAATCAAAATGCGGGGACTTCTACCGACATAATAGAAAGAAAAGACGACTTAAAAATAAACAAATTTTCATCCAATAACCCATATTATACTGTAACGTGAGATTACTAAAGACACTTACAAACTTAATTACCGAAGCGGCACCTCCTGATGAGGTTCAGGATAGTATACGCAAAAAAAAGGTAATTACTATAAATTACGATGGTGAAGAATATGGACGAGGCTATCGTGATATCGAACCAGTATGTTTTGGATTTACTAAAAATGGTGAGGCAGTTTTGAGGGCTTGGGAAAGACAAGGAGCGTCACATTCTAAGGTTACAAGAAACAACCCAATCCCAGGTTGGAGATTTTTCAAATTAGCAAAAATATTGACTTATCTACCACAAGGTGATACGTTTACTGAAGTAAGACCTGGATATAATCCAAATGGAGATAAACTTATGTCGAGAGTTGTTTTGAATGCAATTTTTGATGAAAACGAAGAAAATATAACATAGAATGAATACAACAAATGATTTGATGCAAAGACTAGCGGTCTCAAAAAAAATAATGGACAAACATAGTGAAATTAAAAGAGGTTCGGCACAGTTCCCAACTAATGTTAATGTACAAGAATTTGAAACACCTCAAGCAAGTTATAATATCCCGCAAGAATTTTTAGGAGAGAACACTAAACAAACAACAAGTAATTTTGACCCAACAAAACCAGTAGACGAAAATAGAATAATGAATTCTAAGTTACCTGAAGAAATCAAAAGATTAATGATAGAACAACCTATAGTTCAACCTAACATGATGGCAAATACATCAATACCTGACGAAATCATTGAAGGAGCTCAAAGATTGATGAATATGAACCAAAACAAACAACAGGTAAAACAGGAATCAAAACAACAACCTAAAACTCAACAAACAAGTACATCACAAATAAACATGAATGAAATGAAAACTATGATTAGAAACATAGTTAGAGATACTGTTAGAGATGTAATCAGAGAAGAGTTAGAAAGTGCAGGTTTAATTGCTGAGTCTACAGATAGCACCAACGAAGTAATACAATTTAAAGTAGGTAAACATGTTTTTGTCGGAAGAGTTACAAAAGTTCAAAAATTAAAGTAAAATTCAGAATTGATTTAATTAAAAATTTGGGTTATATTTTTACTAAAAATTAATCCAAAATATGAAAAAAATTAAAGTTCTTGTTCTACCAAGTGACAAAACGGGTGTTGGGAAGTTTCGTTCAATTGACCCACACGTTTGTCTTCAAAATAACTACCCTGAAGAATTTCACGTCGATATAGATTACGAACCAAAAGTAAACGACTATAACTATTGGAGAGAGTACGACATCGTACATTTTCATAGAACAATTGGTCACGAGTATGATAATTCAGCAAACTTAATTCAAAGACTCAATTCTATCGGTATTATAACCATAATGGACTTAGATGATTATTGGTTACCAACTAAAGAACATCCCGTTCACCATATGGTTGTTGCTGCAGAAATTCATAAAAAAATTATCAATAATTTAAAAGTTGCGTCTTACGTTACTACAACAACCACAATATTTGCTGATGAGATAAAAAAATTCAACAAAAATGTGTACATTCTACCAAATGCGATTAATCCAAAAGAACAACAATTTCAAGCTAAAACAGAACCGTCTGAAATTCTAAGATTTGGTTGGTTAGGTGGTTCATCTCACTTACACGATTTAAAATTGCTACACGGAACATTCAGTAAATTAGCACCCTTGAAAGATAAATATAGTTTGTATTTGTGTGGTTTTGATATTCGTGGTACTGTAACTGAAATTAATCAACAAACAAAAGAACAAACACAACGTGATATTAGACCTGAAGAAACTGTTTGGGCTCGGTATGAAGAAATTTTCACAGATAACTATAAGTTTGTGAGTGAAGATTACAAAAAGTTCCTTATGAAGTTCTCTGATGAAGAATATAAAACAGGTGAACATTTGTTTTATAACCGTGTTTGGACTAAACCTGTAACGTCATACGCAACGAATTATAGATTATTTGATGTTTCTATTGCTCCAATTAAAAACCATATTTTTAATCGAGTAAAATCTCAGTTGAAAGTTATCGAAGCAGGTTTTTACAAAAAGGCGTTAATTGCTTCAAATTTAGGTCCGTACACCGTAGATTTAAAACACGCATTGAAAAATGGTGAGTTTACTGATGGAAATGCACTTTTAGTTGATGAACCAAAAAATCATAGTGATTGGGCTAAAAATATGAAAAAGTTAATTGATAATCCTAACTTTGCATACGACTTAGGTCAAAGACTTTATGAAACGGTAAAAGACACATATGACTTAAATGTAGTAACAAAAAACAGAGCAGAATTTTACAAATCTTTAATTAAATAAAAATGATTAATATACCTATAACAAAAATTTTATTTTTAGATATTGAAACCGTTGGTGGTTGCAAAGACTACGAAACGTGTAAAACAACCAATCCAAAAGTTGCCGAACAATTTATTAAGTACATAGATTGGTTTCAGAAAAGATTTCCCGAAGACTCACAACTTTCATTAGATGAAATTTTTTCAAAAAGGTCTGCATTAGTTCCTGAGTTTGCAAAAATTGTTTGTGTTTCTATGGCGTTTGTAATGGATAATGGTGAAGTTAAAAAACAAACATTTTCTAATGATGATGAGAAAACACTTTTAGAGTCAGTTAGAAATCTTCTCGATAGATGTCATAAGTTAGATTTTTATCTTTGTGGTCACAATCTTAAAAATTTTGATATTCCCATGTTAGCAAAAAGAATGATAGTAAATGGAATTATGCCATCTAAAATACTACCGTCTTACGATACTAAACCTTGGGAGGTTAAAGCTATTGATACTAAGGAAATTTGGCAATATGGTTCATACACGTCAATCGGCTCTTTAGATTTAATGTGCTCTTGTTTAGATATCCCAACTCCTAAAGATGGTGAAATTAATGGGGCCATGGTTCATTCCTCATATTGGAATGACAATAAATTAAATGAAATTGCAGAGTACTGTGAAAAAGATGTTGAAGTTTTAATTTCAGCAATTAAAAAATTAAAATCATTAAAGTAATGTTTGAAAAGTTCAAAGAGTTTAAAAATAATATTAAAACAATTAAAGACCTGCAGTCTAAAATGGGAAATGTCGATATGTCAAATCCTGAAAGTATGTTAAAATCTATGGGAATTGATATGGATGAAATCAACAACCATTTTGAACAAACTGAGTTTATAGATAGAAAAGTACCTTTAGAGTTTATTAATAATAGTGATAATAAAAATCCAGAGTATGCATATATTAGTGACTCGGGATTTGATTTAAAAGCCAATGAGGACTGTTGGATATTTCCAATGTCAAGAAATATTATCAAAACAGGACTTATTTTTAATATACCTGATGGGTATGAAATACAAGTTAGGTCCAAAAGTGGTATTGCTTTGAAACAAGGTTTGTTTGTTCTGAATTCACCAGGCACTGTTGACAGTGGTTATTTAGGTGAAATACAAGTTATAATGTTTAACACTACCACTGAAAAAGTGAAAATAGAAAAAGGTCAAAAAATTGCACAAGCAGTACTTTGTCCTGTAGTAGGTGGTAAGTGGGTTAACCTTATTCAAGTTGAAAAAATTGAAGATAAGGACAGAAATAATAATGGTTTTGGAAGTACGGGCTTATGATAACAGTAGGGTTTTCAACAAGAAAAATTAACGACGAATTTGTTTCGATGTTAAAAAAGACATCAGGAGTTCCTAAAATTGAAATATTACCTATCGAAAACAACGGTGAATTTTCATTAAGTCAAGTTTATAATGATTTGATAGATAAATCTCAAAACGATATTGTCGTTCTTTGTCACGATGATATCTATTTTGACAGTAAAAATTGGGGTTCTAAAATATTAAATTATTTTAAAAGAAATTCTGATTACGGAATACTTGGAGTTGCGGGTTCAACTTATCTTCCTAAGTCTGGAAAATGGTGGGAAGATTTTTCTAAACTAAAAGGAATTGTAAATCACGAAAGTGGAGGTAAAAAATGGGAGTCCAAGTATTCGGCAAGTTTAGGAAATCAGTTAGATGATGTGTTACTTGTTGACGGTCTTTTTATAGTAATAAATAAAAAAAACATACAACACAAGTTTAACGAAGAAGTCGAAGGGTTTCATTTTTATGATGTAGATTTTTCTTTTAGAAATTTCTTATCAGGAGTAAAAATAGGAGTGATGTATGATGTTAGAATTACACACAAATCAATTGGTGAAACAAATGAGCAGTGGGAAAAAAATAGAGAGGAATTTGCAGAAAAGTTTAAAGAACAACTACCATTAAAAATAAAAAGAAACTTAACTTTAGAATCTCCTTTGAAAGTTATGTTGTCATGTTTGTTTTTCAAAAATTTTACAGGTTCAGAAATGTATGTTTATGAATTAGCAAAAGGTTTAAAAAAATTAAATTGTGATGTTACAGTACTTTCAGATATTAATGGACCATTATCTAAATTAGCACAACAACAAGGAATAAAAGTATTACCTTTTTCTAATCCACCTGGATATAAAATGGGGGACGGTAAATGGGGTTTTAACACACCTCAAGGATTTCAACCATCGCAAACAAGTATGATGTACAAAGTTTCTGAAGTTAGTTACGATATTATTCATACTCAACACACACCCGTTACCAATCAAATTTGTGGTATGTACCCAACAACAGATAAGATTTCAACCATACATTCAGAAGTAATTGAATTAGAAAACCCTGTGATACACGACTCCATAAAAAAATATATATGTATTAGACCTGAAATACAAAACCACATTGTTGAAAAATTTGACATAGAAAAAAAACAAACTGAGGTTATTTATAACCCAATTGATACAAAAAGATTTAACACAAATAATACAAAAAATGACAATTACATTCTATTTGTTGGGACAATTGATTACTTAAGAGAAAATACAATTAAAGATTTGGTTACGTATTCTAAAGAAGTTGGAAAAGAGTTGTGGTTAGTTGGTGAAAATAAATCAAACTATTTAGATGAATTATTAACCAACCACCATGTAAAGTATTTTAATGCGACGAGTAGGGTCGAGACTTTTGTTAAAAATTGTTCTGAGACTGCGGGCATCCTTTTAGGAAGAACAACAATAGAAGGGTGGATGTGTGGAAAATCCGGATGGATTTACAATGTTGAAAGTAGTGGTTATATTGTGGATAAAAAATTATACGAACCTCCAAGTGATATTGTAAAGTTTGACAGTTTAGAAGTTGCAAAAAAAATAAAAGAAGAATATATAAAAATATTAAATGATTAAAATAGTAAGTTGTTTTTGGAACGTTGAGCAATATATAGAAAAATGCATATCTTCGGTTAAAATCCAAACATTAAAAAATTTCAAAATGTTTTTAATTGACGATATGTCTAATGATAAAACTAGTGAAATCATAGAAAAATTAATTCAAGGAGATAATAGATTTGTTTATATTAAAAACACAGAAAAAAAATTCAAATTGAAAAATTTAGACGACTTGTTGTTAGATAACTCTTTGATTGACGACGAGGACATCATAGTCGAATTAGACGGTGACGATTGGCTTTATAGTGATACAGTTTTACAAAAAGTTTTTGATAAGTACAATAAAAATAAAAATCTTTGGATTACTAATGGTAGTTTTATATACTCAGATGGTAGAATGGGATTTTCATCAAAAGCAAATTCTGAAACAATAAGAAAAGACCCTTTTGTTTTTTCCCACCTGAGAACATGGAAAGCACATTTGTGGAGAAGTATAAGTGAAGAATCATTTACAGAACAAAATGGAAATTATTTTAAATCGGCAGCAGACGCAGCATATTCATTTCCAATGGTTGAGATGGCAGGAGAAAAACATTATGAATTTATACCTGACATACTTTTGGTTTATAACGAAGAAAACCCACACAATGACCATAAAAACGGAAGCGCAAGTGGCTCAGCGTACGAACAATTCAGAGTTTCTAACATAATAAGGAGTATGAACAAATATAAAGAATTATGAGTAAAAACATATGCACTGCGTTTTTAATGGGTGGGTTAGGAAATCAAATGTTTCAAATATCGAATGCTTTGGCTCAATCTTGGTCGAATAATATGGATTGTGTTTTTTATCCCTCATCGTATACACCATTACAAGGTAATAACACTTCGAAATATTTAAAAAACATTTTTAAAAATTTAAAATTTACAAATGAAAAAATAGATTTTGAAAGGTACAATGAAGTTTCTTGGTCATATTACGTTAAACCTAAATTTTATAATAAAAACATCGAATTTTATGGGTATTATCAGAGCAGTAAGAATTTTTTAGACTATAAAGAAAAAATAATAGAGTATTTTTCGCCAACTAGTGATGAAATAAAAAACCTTAGGTTTAAATATCCAAAAATAAATTTGAGTAACACTGTATCAATACATATTAGAAGAGGAGATTATACAAACTTACCGAATATTCACCCAGTTATTGGTGAAAGTTATATACACAAAGCTTTAGAGATTGCTGGGGACTACAGCCACATTTTTATTTTTACAGATGACAAAAACTGGGTAACTTCCAACTTAGATTTCAAAAACACCACAATAGTAAATGATGAAGATTACCAAGAACTATGGTTAATGAGTTTGTGTCAAAATAATATTCTTTCAAACTCTTCTTTTTCTTGGTGGGGGTCTTACCTTAATAGAAATATAAACAAAAAAACAATTGCACCTTCAATTTGGTTTGGACCTAATGGTGAAAAAAATTATCAAGACATTTATGAAAGTGAATGGAATAAAATAAATGTAAAGTACGTAAACGGAACTTTATTGTGCGAATAAAAGAACAAACAACATGTTATTAGATTTTAATTTTTTAAAAACAAAGTATAAAATGGAGGTTAATGGGGTTATCCATATAGGGGCTCACTTTGGTCAAGAATATCAAACATATGAAAATAATGGTATAAAAAACAGTATGTTCTTTGAACCAGTACCACAAACATTTGAAATTTTAAGTAAAAATTTATCAGGTAAAGCTATTTTAATAAATAAGGCATTAGGTAATGAAAATAAAAAAATTACAATGAATATTGAGTCTGCAAATAACGGACAATCCAACTCATTATTAGAACCATCACTTCATTTAAAACAATATCCTCACATAGTATTTGAAAATACAATAGATGTTGAAATGGTTAAATTGGATGATTTTATTGATAAAAATTATAAAGAAGAAATAACAAATTACAATATGATAAATATTGATGTTCAGGGATATGAGTTAGAGGTATTTAAAGGAGCATCTAATACACTTGAAAACATTGATTATATAATTACTGAAGTTAATAGAGACGAGGTCTATGTTGGGTGTGCCAAAGTGAATGAGTTAGATGAGTTTCTTAAAAAATATAATTTTTCTAGAGTTGAGACAACTTGGGATGGTATAACTTGGGGGGACGCTTTTTATGTTAAAGGATAAATTAAATATTATAGACATATTGTTTAGTCATGCTAAATCAAGTAGTTGGTACAACGAACCGAAAAAATTTGATTGGGAAAGAAATTCGAATTCGAATACTTTAATTTTTACGGACTTGTCGCTTTCTAGTTCACATAATTATGATGTTCAAAAAAAGTACGCTTGGTTGTTGGAGTCACCAGAAATTACTCCATCTTCCTACGAATACATAAAAAATAATTTTAATTTATTTGATGGTATTTTTACCTTTGATAAAGAACTACTTTCTATGGATAATAAATTTACGTTTGTACCCTGTGGTGGTTGTTGGATTGACGATATTGATAAAGGTTTACATAGAAAAACCAAAATGATTTCTATGTTATCCTCAAGCAAAAATTCAACTGAGGCACATAAGTTAAGGCATCACATAATAAATGAATTATCTGGAATTGATTACTATGGTTTTATGAACCCAATAGATAAAAAAATAACCTCTTTGAGGGATTATCGTTTTTCCATAATTGTAGAAAACACAAAAAAAGATTATTATTTCACTGAAAAAATAATTGATTGTTTTATGACTGGGACAATTCCGATATATTATGGATGTCCATCTATTGGTGATTTTTTTGATGATTTTGGAATTATCACTTTTGATACAATATCAGAACTCAAAGAAATTATAAGTGAATTAAGTACCGATGATTATAATAAAAGAATAAATTCAGTACAAAAAAATTATGAGGAAGCTAAAAAATATTTAGTGGCCGATGATATAATTTATGAAAAAATTAAAAAATATGAAAGTAATTAGTTTTTCACTATACGGTGACAACCCGATTTACACTGTCGGATGTATAAATAATGCTAAACTTAAAAAAGAGTTTTTTTCGGATTGGCAAATGTGGGTATATCACAATGATACAGTACCCTCAAATATTATAGAACAACTTAGAATCCTTGGCGTAAAATTAATAAATACAAATGAGGAAAATGGATTTTTCGGTTCATTGTGGCGCTTTGGGCCTATTGTTGAATCTGATGTGGAGTATTTTATTTCTAGAGACTGCGATTCAAGAATCAGTAGACGAGATGAAGTTGCGGTTAGTGAATGGATTAATTCTAATAAAAGTTTTCACATTCTTAGAGAACACCCCATAGGTCATGGATGGCCAATAAATGCTGGAATGTGGGGAGCAAAGGGTATGTCAATACCAAATTTCAACGAACTAATGTTACGATATTTAACATCAAATCCAAGAACTGATGACAAGTCAATAGACCAATGTTTTTTGAGAGACGTAATTTACCCAATTGTAAAAGAAAGTTTATTTCTACATGATGAATATTTCAACTATGAAGGTATTGGTACTTATATCAAAAGAGATAGGTCAATTGATGATTTTGCATTTATCGGTGAATCCGTGGATGAAAATAATATACCAAGAGGGGACCAAAGGAGTCCGATAATTGCGAGATATAAATTTTAGAGAAATGATTAGTATAGTTACAGGTACGTTAAATAGAAAAAATTTATTACCTGGTTTGATATCAAATACGGTTGATTGTAGTGATAAATTAGAATTGGTATTAGTTGATGGGGGTAGTAATGATGGTACAATTGAATTTATTGAGTCGATTAATCACCCAAGAATTAAATTAATAAAGGTCGGTAAGAGGAGTAGTTATCCTCATTTTATGAATTTGGGTATTCAGAATGCATCACATGATTGGATTTGTCAATGGAATGATGACGTGTTGTTAGCAAATAATTGGAATGAAGTTTTAAATGAATTAGACGAGGACCATATGTTTTATTTATTTAACTGGAAATATGGGTCTGAAAATGACATTACCAATCCTAAATGGTTAAGTGGTGAAGATACCCAAACAGCAAACGGTGGATTTTGTATTGTTGATGCGTATGAAACTGTTAAAGAAATTGTTATGAATTATGGTATTTATAACAAAAAAATTTTTAGAGAAATTGGGATGTATAATGACGATTTTCAATATTATTACGCAGATGGTGATATGTCACTGAGAGCCTATTTATTTGGGTACAAATACAAAGCTTTGACACATATAAAAGTTTGTTCTTTAAACGGTGTTCCTAAAATTGCAGTGCATACCTCTGATGCGATTCATATTTACAATAATTACCATGAGCAGTATAAGAATAAATTACTGAGTGATAAAATTAGAAAACTATCATAATGATTGGCTTAATCGAATTTTCAAACCCATCATTCAATTATAGGTACAAGGGATACACTGCGATTATCAATCAAACTATTGATGTTGCGATAGACCATTTTTCAAAATATAATAATACAAACTTAATTATATCGGACCAACAAGTTTTAGATTTTTTTAAACCGGTATATAATAGTGTTAATTTTGATTACAACGCCTCTAATATTTTTTTAGAAAATTTCTTCAAAAACAATACTAGACATAATCAGTATAACGCACATACAATAGCCAATAGAGAGGATTTAATTCTAAGAGGTGAAATTTTCAATAAGATACTCACACCCACAAAAGAAATAACTCACCAAGTTAATCAATTATTAACTGATTTTAACATCAATAATAAAACATTAGGATTACATATTAGAGGTACAGACAAAAACTCTGAAATACCTAGAGTGTCAGATGATAAAATCATTGACGTAATTAACAAAATGTTCACAGAAAATAAATTAGACAAAATTTTTTTGTCAACTGATGATAACTACTATCTACAACTTATTAAAACCAACTATAAAGAAAGAGTGTTATATAATGATAACAACCTTATTAGTTATGACGGCAATCCATTACATTTTTCTAACAATAGAAAAAAAACTAACAAAGATGTTTTGTTAGATGTTTACGTATTATCAAATTGTAACTATTTTTTATACTGTTATTCAAATGTTAGTTACTTAGCACTAACACTTGGTTTTGAAAAACAAAAACATATAAAAAATATAAACGATGAAAATTAATTAGAAAATCAAGTACTTTGCGTCCATGTCTACTAAAAAAATATTCGTTAAACAACATTTAGGATTAGGGGATAATATTGTCCATAATGGGATGGTAAGAAAAATTTGTGAGGATTATCCTGAACATGATATTTACGTGCCTGCGAAATCACACAACATAGACAATATTAAATTTATGTATCGAGATAACGAAAAAATTAAAGTTGTCGAGATAAACCACGATAATGATTTGGATAGGTATTCATCAATGAATGGGTTTGATAAAATAATTTCATCTTTTTTGATAGGGCAAAAAACATTTGATTATGGTAAACACTTTGACGATTCTTTTTACCTGATGGCAGGATATGACCCAAAAATCAAACACGAATATTTTCATATCGAAAGAGACATCAATGAGGAAAACAAGGTTTACAAAGAATTAATATTAAATAATAATATTAGTGATTACGTTTTTATACACGAAAAAAAAGATGAAAACATATTAATCGATAGAAGTAAAATTAACATTGATTTACCTATAGTACATGCGGATAAAAAATACAAAACTTTTTCATTATTAAAGGTAATTGAAAATGCAAAAGAATGTCACATAATCAGTAGTTCTTTCCTTTCACTACTGATGTGTTATAAACTTAATAATAATGTTTTCGCACATATGTATTTAGGTAGAAACGAACTTAGCGAATATATTAGCAAAAATAATATAAAAATAATTAAATGAATAAACAATTGAAAAAATAAAATGGCGGATACTTTAGGTAATGTTATAGACAAACTTGTTACTGTTGATATGAAAATGTGGACTAATCAAGAATTATTATATGAAATTAGAAGAATGACTTTTGACGAATATAAATCAAAATATTTTAATGATGAAGAAGGTGCTAAAAAACTTTGGGAAATTTTAAAAAAAGCAACGGATTTGAATGTGCAAAGAAACCAGTTAATAAATGAAGTTGATGAAAAGTTAATTGAAATGTTTAAATCATTCAAAGATGGTGAAGATTTAGACAATGGTAAATTTTTACAGAGAACTCATAAAACGTACTAAATATCCAAAAGTTTTCATTTTTTTCAAATATTCATGGAGTTAAAAAGTCTCAACAATACATTTGTAATACGTTAAATAAACAGGTTACAATGTTGATAAATGTTTCAAATATTATTATAATTCATTAATGAAACATACTCGAATATGATAAAAATTTATGAACCGTTTTTAAATAAAAAAATATTATCGTATTCGCACGATGCATTAGATTCAAGTTGGATTTCATCTCAAGGATATTATCTTGATGCAACAAAAGAAAAATTAAAAGAGTTATTAGGGGTAAAATGGGTTATTTTGACCAATAACGGTACAACGGCAACCCATCTTTTATCTAAATCAATACAGTTCAAAAACCCAAGTATAAAAAACATTATTTGTCCTAACAATGTTTATGTCGCGGCTTGGAATTCTTTTTTGTACGATAATAAGTACAACTTAAAACCTGTTGATTCAGATATTAAAACGTGGAATTTCAATTTAGATTTGATATCTCCTAATCAGGACGATGCAATTTTAGTTGTTCACAATTTAGGTAATATTATTAATGTTCCTAATTTACAAAAAAAGTTTAAAAATACCATTATAGTTGAAGATAATTGTGAAGGAATGTTAGGTAAATATAATGGTGTTTACTCTGGTACAAAATCTTTGTGTTCTTCGTCATCTTTTTTTGCAAACAAAACACTTACTAGCGGTGAAGGTGGGTGTTTTATAACAAATGACGACGATATATTTGAATATATTAATAATATAAAAAATCAAGGACAGTCAAGTGAAAAATTTGTACATAGTAATCTTGGATACAACTATAGAATGACTAATATACAAGCGGCCATTTTGTTTGGTCAATTAGAAATGATGAATGAAATAATTGAAAAAAAAACTGAGATTTTTAATCTGTACAAAAAAAACTTGAAGTCTCTTGATAATGTAAAGTTTCAAGAAGTTGAATCGGGTACTATTCACGCTAATTGGATGTTTTCATTAAGATTTGATAATATTAATTTAGACATAAAAAAAGAATTAGAATTGTACCTATATAAAATGGGGGTGGAGACTAGACCTATGTTTTACTCAATCAATTCACACGAACATTTAAAAAAAATTCAATCGAACAACACCATATCTGACATACTAAATACACAAGTATTATTATTACCGAGCTCCCCTAATTTAAATAAAGGTCAAGTGTTGTATATTTGTAAACTTATAAAAGATTTTTTCAAATTTAAAAAATGTTAAAAAAATTTTGTACTCGAATTGTATTAATAGTAAGTAGTTTATGTTTAGACAAACATATCAACTTCATTGAAAATTAATAATACTATCATGTTGAAACAAAAAAAAATTACGTCAGAAGAGGATATTGAGTTACTTAAAAGTCACATAGAAAATAGTTCAAAAGGGACTAAAACTTTTAGGTATTTTGAAAAAAGAGATTTTTCGGTGTTACAAAAACATAAGATTACTTTTTTATATTTTAATAATGATGAGTGTGTGGGGTATGGTCATTTAGATACAGAAGAAGATAATGTATGGTTAGGAGTAATAGTTTTCGATGGGCATAATGGTATGGGATACGGTAAATATATTGTCAAATCATTGACTAATTGTTATGATGGTGATATACTATTATCCGTAGATAAGGATAATAGTATAGCATTAAAAATTTACAAAAGTTTAAGTTTTAAAATAATCAAGGAAACTGAAAAATTATATATAATGAAAAAATCAAAAAAAATCAAAGCATTGGTTACGGGTATAAATGGACAAGATGGTTCATATTTGGCAGAACTATTAATAAATAAAAATTATGAGGTATGGGGAACTGTTAAAAGAAATTCAGTATCTGAAACACAATCATCAAGAATAGAAAACCTAAGAGACAATGGATTAATAAATCTTGAATACGCAGATTTAACTGATATGGCATCTCTAATCAGTATATTATCTAAAGTTCAACCTGACGAAGTATATAATTTAGCCGCACAATCACACGTAAGAGTTAGTTTCGACCAACCAATATATACCGCAAATGTTACTGGTGTAGGTACTTTGAACTTATTGGAGGCGGTTAGAATGGTGTCCCCACATTCGAAAATATATCAAGCTTCTTCTTCAGAAATGTTTGGTAATACTATTGATGAGGATGGGTACCAAAGAGAAACAACTCCGATGAATCCAGTTTCACCTTATGGTTGTGCTAAAGTATTCTCGTATAATATCTGTAGAAACTACAGAAACGCATACGGTATGAAAATATGGAATGGTATTCTTTTCAATCACGAATCACCAAGAAGAGGAACTAACTTTGTAACAAATAAAGTTGTTAAAGCTGCGGTCAGAATAAGTTTAGGATTACAAGAAAAACTTCACATTGGTAATTTAGACGCATCAAGAGACTGGGGACACGCAAAAGATTATGTTGTTGCAATGTGGTTAATGCTACAGTCCGAAAAACCAAACGATTATGTGTGTGCCACAGGAGTTTCACATACGGTAAGAGATTTGTGTGAATATACTTTTTCTAAATTGGGTTTGGATTATAAAGATTACATTGTTATAGATAAAAAACATTTTAGACCTGAGGAGCTAGAAAATCTAAAAGGTGATTCGTCTAAGTTGAAAAATGACTTAGGTTGGGTTCAAGAGTATACTTTTGAAACAATGCTCGATGAAATGATAAATTATTGGTTAAAATACTATGGAAAATAAAATATTAGTCACAGGTGGTCACGGACTTGTTGGGTCTGAGTTCATTGGTGATAAGTACTTCAAACCATCATCTAAACAATTTGATTTACGTAAAACAAACGATGTTAATAGATTAATGTTAAAAAAATTTGATGGGGTTATTCACACCGCAGGTAAAGTCGGTGGGTTAGGTGGAAATATAAATCATAAAGGTGAATTTTTCTACGATAACATCATGATGAATACAAATGTAATTGAAAGTGCGAGAATAAATGGTATTAAAAATTTAGTGGCATTTTTGTCCACGTGCATTTTTCCAAATGAAATAGAATACCCACTCACAGAAAAAAAAATTCATTTAGGGGTTCCTCATTTTTCGAATGATGCATACGCATATTCTAAACGTATGGTTGATGTTCAGATACGAGCTTATCGAGAACAATATGGATTAAATTATAAATCCGTAATACCAACAAACATATATGGACCAAATGACAACTATGATATAGTGAACGGTCATGTTATTCCTTCATTGATACATAAGTGTTATTTAGCGAGAGAAAATAAAACTCCTTTAAATATATGGGGTAGCGGAAAACCGTTAAGGGAGTTTATTTTTAGCTCAGACGTTGCTAAACTAACCAAATGGGTTTTAAAAAATTACAATGAGAACGAACCAATCATATTGTCAACATCAGAAGAAATTTCCATAAAAGACTTGGTTGCGATTATCACCGAACTAATGCATTTTAAAGGAGAAGTTATTTTCGATTTAACAAAACCTGACGGTCAGTATAGAAAACCAAGTGATAACTCAAAAATTAAATCCTATTTACCTGATTTTAACTTTACGCCGTTATATGATGGTTTAAAAGAAACTATTGAGTATTTTGAAAAAAACTATAATGTTATAAGAAAATAACTTAAAATGACTAGAAAAAAACTAACTACAGATGAACCAGTAATTCCACAATCTTTTACAAAAAAAGATTTCATAAATTCAGTCATCAAAAGAAAACAAAAAAGTAAATTTTTATCTGACAATCAAAAAGACTATTATGATATATTAATAAGTAATCAAATAACAATTTGTTCGGGACCTGCCGGTGTTGGTAAAAGTTATATATCTATGAAAGCTGCTGTGGACCTTTTGATGGACCCTTCTAATTCATATGAAAAAATTATAATTGTTAGGCCAGCGGTTGAGGCTGAAGAAAAATTAGGTAGTTTACCTGGTAATTTAGAGGAAAAATTAGACCCTTATATTTTTCCATCATATTATTTATTAAATAAGATAATTGGAAAAGATGCCCGTGAAAAACTAAAAGAAGCTGAAATCATAGAGGTATTTGCTTTAGCATACATGAGAGGAATGAATATAGATAATTCTATTCTTATTTTTGAAGAAGCTCAAAATGCAACCCCTAATCAAATTAAATTATTACTTACAAGAATTGGTTATAATAGTAAATTTTTTATATCAGGAGACTTAGAACAAACTGACCGATATAAAGACAAAAAACAATCAGGCCTTTATGATGCACTTCAAAGGTTTAATAACGTAAATGATATTGGAATTTATGATTTTAGAAACGCTAAAAATGTTAGAAACCCACTTATTGGTAAAATATTAGAAAGATATGATGAAGAGAATAGGGATTGAAATTAATGGTGTTTTAAGAGACACAATTGGTAAATTTACACAAGTTTATGAAAAACATATGATTGAAGAATCAGTTGATGGTAATAAAACTTATGAAATAGATTTATCGGGAAATACTGAAGAAAATACTGTTGAAAACAATTTTGAATACAAAATTATAAGTGACGTAACTTCTTTAGAATTGATGTCTCACTTTACATTCAAAGATAGTGATGAACTTTATTCTTTTATGTATGAAGATTTTGTTATGCAAATATTCGGGCATGCTGGTTCGACAGAAACATTTACATTCAATGAACTAAATGATTTTTACATAAATTTTAGAGATGAGTATGAAATAGTAATAGTGTCTGACGAGATGGGTAGGTCAAAACCGGCATCTTTATTTTTCTTGTCCAAATTCGGATGTTTGATAGAAAATATAAAATTTTATTCCAATTCAACTTTACAAAACATGTGGAATGGTTTAGATATATTAGTAAGTGCTAATCCAAAACTCATAGAAAACGCACCAAACAATAAAACTGTTATAAAATACAAAACATCTTACAACAAAGACGTAACTTGTGAGTATGAAATTGATGAGTTGAAAAAACTAAACGAAATAATAAAAAATCTTTAATATGTTAAATTTCTTAGGAGAAAAATATTATATAGATGTTGATGAGTTAGAGTCTCAAGTTAGTCTTAGTAAATCAAAAATAATTGCACTTAGTGGGGAGTCTGAAAACGAACAAATAAGTGTAACAAGATACGAAACATTCAAAAGTCTTATTGATGTTGTTTTAACGGAACGGGAAGAGTTAGATGAGGGTCTTGGAATGCATGGAGCAAATAATCTAACAATACCATTCAAAATTTCATTTAACACATTACTATTACATAAAATTATTAAAAAGTTATAATATGGATTCAGAAAAAGTAAAAAAAATTGAGAAGTCAATCGAAAACTTAAAAAACAAAACCGCTAAAATTTATTTTTTAGTTCAGGATACGAAAGGTAATCCTAAAGCGTCAGTAAAGTACATTTATGACATGGCACTGACATTGAAAAATAAAGACTTTAACGTTGTAATTATTCACGAAACAAAAGAATACCAAGGTGTGAGTTCTTGGTTAAGTGAGGACTACTCATCTTTACCTCATCAAGAAATCGAAGGTCAAAACTTGGCGATTTCACCTGAAGATTTTGTTGTTATACCTGAATTGTATGGCCACGTAATGGAACAATTGGCAAAATTTCCTTGTGGAAAAATTGTTCTGTGTCAAGCTTATGATTACATTTTGGAAACATTGGCTCCTGGAATTAGTTGGACTCAGTATGGATTTTTTAAATGTATCACAACGTCTGAAGAACAAAAAAAGTATTTGTCTACAATCATGAAAAATGTAAGTTATGATGTTGTACAACCTTTAATTGACCCTGTTTTCACTAAAAAAGAAAAACCATCAAAACCAATTATTTCAATTCACACAAGAGATACAAGAGACACCTCAAAAATTATTAAAACTTTCTATTTGAAGTATCCTCAATTTAGATGGATTACATTCAGAGATATGAGAGGTATTGCACAAGAAGACTTTTCAAAATTTTTGAAAGACTCTTTTGTAAGTGTGTGGGTTGACAACGAGAGTGCTTTTGGAACATACCCATTAGAGTCTATGGTGTCAGGTACACCTGTTATTGGAAAAGTACCTAACATGATACCTGAATGGATGACAGAAGATAATGGAATATGGACACAGAACTTCAACGAAATTGTAGATATTATTGCAAATTTCATTCAAAATTGGTTAGAGGATAACATTTCAGAAAAACTATACGATGGTATGACTACCACAGTTTCAAATTACACAAATAAAGGTTTGTATCAAGAAGAAGTTATTAATCTTTTCAATGGGTACTATCAGAAAAGAGAAGAGTCATTATCACAACAATTAGAAAAAATAAACGAAACAGAAAAAATTAACTAATCATGGAAGATAAAAATATTTTCGATTTGTCGGTAATTTTACCGGTAAACTCATCTAAACAAAAAGATTTTGACCTATATTATGAAAGAGCTATTAGGTCGATTTATTTTCAAAGTAACCAACCAAAAGAATTGATTGTGGTACACACAGATGAAGAAGGTTTGAAAGAAAAATTAGAATCATTTAATTATAGTGGTCTTACTGTAAATTATGTTGAAAACAAAAAAGAACATGATTTTTGTTCACAGGTCAATTTGGGTGTTGAAAATTCAAAATCCACTTGGATTAGTGTATTAGAATTTGATGATGAGTATTCTAGTATATGGTTTAAAAACGTAGAAAGATATGTTAAATCATACCCTGAAGTTGGAGCATTTTTACCATTAGTGGTCGATACCGATGAAAAAGGGATGTTTGTTGGATTCACAAATGAAGCAACTTTTGCTGTGAGTCTGAACACAGAAATGGGATACCTCACAAACGATTTATTAATGGGATACCAAAATTTTCAAACAAGTGGAATGGTATTAAAAAGAGAATTATACAACGAAGTAGGTGGGTTTAAACCTTCATTTAAGTTAACTTTTGTATATGAATTCCTTTTGAGACTTACATACAATTCTGTAAGTATCATGACAATTCCTAAGATTGGATATAAACATATGAATATGAGGGAAGGTTCAATATTTTGGAGTTACAAAAACGGACAGAATAAAATATCAGACAAGGAAGTTTCGTTTTGGATTGAATCCGCAAAAAAAGAACACTTTTTTAATTTAGATAGAAAAATAAAGTATGAACCCGAACAAGCATGATGTTTTTATCATCTTCAACAGAAAATGAAAATACATACGAAAAGAAAAAGACGAAACCAAAATCACAAAATTATTTTGACGTTCGTGAAGAAGAGGCGGTTGTTCTTTATATAGAAGCTGAAACAAAAAAAGAAAAGGAACAAATATATAATGAGTTCTTAAAGTATCCATTAGATAAAATGATTGACTCTATTATCAGAAGATACAAATTATATAGAAAAGACATGAATTACCAAGACATTCATGCTGATACACATTCTTTTTTGATGACAAAAGTTGATAAGTTTAAACCGGCTAAAAATAAAAAGGCGTATTCGTATTTTGGAACTATTTGTAAAAATTATTTGATGGGTCAGATTTTGAAAGACCAAAAAGAAACAAATAGAAAAATATCTTACGAAGACATTTCTGCAACTTTAGAAAATAGACCTGACATGATTTACTTTTTGGAGTTTGAAAAAATAGAAGCAGAAACTGTTATCGAACACTTTATGAATGACCTAAAAAAGTATGTAGAGACAAAAGACTTACATGAAAACGAAACAAGATTGGGTTATGCTTTGGTAGAGTTATTTGAGGACTATGGTAATATTTTTATTGGGAATGACAACAACAAGTTCAACAAAAATATTGTTTTACTTACCCTACGAGAAATGACCAATATGAATACAAAAGAAATACGTGTTTATCTGAAAAAATACAAAACTTTATATTTTCAAACCCTGAATAAAATACATAATAGATAACAAAATATTTATTAGTATGAATAGAACAAGAAAAAAAGAAATTGCACTTAATAAAGACTCGGTATTAAGTTTAATGCAAGAAATATATAATGAGTTGGTTGAACAGAGAGCAACTGCGATGAGAATACAAAACAAAATGTTAGGTCTTCTCAAGGACGCAGAAGACATGACTGTAATAGGTCCTGTAATAAAAGAACAACAAAAAATCATAAATGACACAATAGAAAAAAAGTTGTCATTGTCTAAACTTCAGTCAGCCATTTGGGAAAAATCAAATAACGCAAAAGAAGACAATTTTTCATTATCTGATATGGACGAAGATGTTTTACATAGTCTTATTAACAAAGACATAAAAAAGGATAGTGGTCAAAATTACACTTTGTAATGGGTATAGATTTAACAGATGATTATAACAAAGCTAAATCGAAAATTAGCTCATACCAAACTGTTGTAGAAAACAAAAAAAACAACCTGCAACAAAAAAAAGAAAAGGCTAAAAGTTCATTAGATAAAAAAAAGAGTGAAGCGATAAAACAAGCTAAAGAACTCGATAAAAAGGCCGCCAATTTTAAAAACAGTGTAAAAAGTGAAATCAAAAATCAGTTAGAACAATTATTAGATTTATTTAAACAAACTCTACCACCATCAGGAGGTAAATCTTTATCCACAATTAGTAGATTTTTTTTAGAAGCTGCCGATAGAACCAAAGAACAAGTGAAGGGACTTTTGGTTGAAGAAATTATTTCAACAATAGGTTGCTCTGAAGAACAATCATACGAAGATAAGTTAAACCAGCCTTTTTATATAAAAGTTAATCAAGTTGATTTATTTAAAAAATTGATATTTTCACCTGATGATGAAGACTCTAAATATTATTATGAAAATCAACCGTTTAATATTGGTACAATACCAAGTAGTCTTAATAGACAACTTTATGAAAGATTACAAAATTTAGGTCAATCACTTCAAACACAATTTGGTACTGGTTACCAAGGAGCATCGGGACAAGATTTATTTGATATTGAGTATGTTCAATTTTATCCCTCAGTAAACCCAACAAACTTCGGTGATTTTTTTAAAGTAACTTTGAAACCTCAATTGAATAACGCAACAAACGTTGCCGATTTTTTAAACGATTATTACGGGAGTATCGATGTTATAGATTTTGATGTGCTTTCGGCAGATATAATGAATGCGTTAACAGGTGTATTCGACTTTAGTTTAAATATTTCTACAGACCAACTCAGAGAAGAAAAAAAATTCGATTTAATTCTAAAAAGAATAATGGGAGTTTGTTCAGACCCAAACAAAAAAATTGATGTGGGTGGTACTGCAAAATTAAGTGACCAAGATTTGATAGATGACGCATTTTTTGAAGTGTCCCCACAAGAACTAAGAACTATAGAAAACCAAATTAACAACATAAAACAAGGTGTTGTTGAATTTGAAGATTGTGGTAATGTAAAGTTACCTGTAAATATTTTAGGTACAAGGGCATCGTTGGATGAGGTAATTACTGAAAATACTTCAACCAAAAAAATTGATAGGGTTGAGCAGGCATTAGAAGAAATGGCTAAGGACCCAAATTGGAAAAACTTAGTACCGGGTATTGGTATTAATCTAAATCTGAAAGCAAGTATAGATACAGATTTAATAAATCAATTACCAAAAATTTCATTCAAAAGTATTTTGTCACCTAAAGTAATGTTAGGGTTCATGATTATGATTAAAGCAATCAACTCACAATTTTCAGCACAAATAGATAACTTATTCGATGACTTAGAAAAGTTTATGAAAACTTTCAAAAAGTTTACCGTTGGTTTAATGAGAAAGGTTTTTGCAATTTATGTTAAAGAACTTTTTGATATAGTAAAAAAAAACGTAAAAAAACTTGTTGAACAAATACTTGGGGATATTGCAAAAGAAGCAAAAAATAAAAAACTTCAAATGTACTCTTCGATTGTTTACGCACTTTTAATACTTGGTCAAACTTTTATAGATTACAGAAATTGCAAAAGTGTGATTGATGATATTTTGAAGTTGTTGAACTTAGCACTAAACAGACAAGATTCAGGTTTACCACTTTTTGCGTTAGCAGGTTCTCAATTATTAGGAGGAGTATCTGATACAAGAGCTTTCGCAAATGCGGTTGAGGGCATTCAATCGGCGGGGTTACCCACAGGTGACGCTCCTGATGGTGGACCTAACATGATGAACATGGCTTTTATGGCGATGATTAAAGGTCAAAATAAAGAACAGGCTGAAAATGGAAAAACAGAAATATATATACCACCTTTGACTGTGGTAGTTCCTCCGTTTGGTGCGGGTCCTGGTATAACTAAACCAACAAAAGGTTTTGGAAAATCTTACTAAAATGAAAAAAGAAGAATTATTAGACGTTATTAACGGTTATAAAAACAAATCTAACAAACAGTTGGAGTTGGCATTAGACAAAATGAACAAAGATTTTGAAACAACAAAAGAAACGATTGTGAAGTTAACTCACAAATTGGATGAAATAGAAAAAACTTATAACAACGTTTTTGAAGAGTACAAAAAAAGAACACTAAATGGATAATATAGCAAACGGACAACAAATATTTTACGGTACTTGTATTGCCAATGACGACCCTATGATGTTAGGTAGGATTAGAGTTGAGCCAGTATTTCAAAATATTGAAGCCTTTGAAAAGGCAAATGAGGGTTTTGACCCAAACTCTAATGACCCAAATAAAAATGGACCATGGTCTCCAAAAGACCCATTTGTTTTTTTACCATTTTTACCTTACTTTGTAAATCAAGTTCCAAAACCCGGAGAACAGGTAATGTTGTTTTATTTCAATCGTAATTTCAAAAAAACAAGAAATAAATATTACATGTTGTCAACATATTCATCACCGACAACTATCAAATACGAAGAAACAGCATCATCTCAAACACAATTAAGTGCGGGGTTTGTCAACTCATCAATAAATTTACCTCCAATTAAAAATCAAGATGGTACATTTAAAAATGAAAATAATTCAGGAGTGTTTGCAGAACCTGTTGATATTTCATTAAATGGTCGAGATAGTGCCGATATTATTATAAAAGAAGATGAACTTTTATTAAGAGCGGGAAAACATAAAAAATTCTCTACAGGTCAAATACCTGACTCTGATGATACAAGAGCGTTTTTACAACTTTCTAAATATTACACAGACACAACATTTGGTAACCCTGAAAAACAAACAAGATTAATAGAAAATGATATTCCAATCAAATACCTTATAGAATATGATGTAATAAACCCTGAAAATCAATTTTCCGCATTTACAGCTATAATGTACGTATACGCTTTACGAACAGATGGTAGAAATTATCTAACATTAACTTCAAATTTTGGTTATAATACCGAACTTGATTTATCAGGAACAACCAATGGTGTTTCATTAATTAGAATGATTAACTTACCAATAGGTTTAAATTTACAAGATTTATCACTTCAAATAAATCAAAGACTGAAAGAAATAATTACAATCCCATCAACAGCTTTACTTCAACCTAACATTAAACCCAACGAACAATTCCCTTTTTATTATAGACCATCTAAAAGACTAAGAGACCTAACCTCTAAATTTATTTCTACCAATGATTTAATTTCTTCAGGTAACATGAATCAATTGATGTCTTTGATAAAAATATCTTCAACAGACATAACACCGGGATACAGTTTAGTAATTGACGCTAAATTGTCACCTCAAATTCCATATAGATTACAATCTGAAACTTTTATTCCTTCTACCGCAAATTTGAATGAAAACACCACAGCACTCTTAGGTGCAACCACATTATATCTTTTATCAAATTCAACTACAATACCAGGAAAAGAAAAAATAGATTTACAAAGAACCGTATATGGTATTCCAAAAGATAGAATCATCGATAATATTGAACCTAACACATCTTCTATGGTTAGAGGAGAAGAACTATTGGAACTATTAGAATTGATTGTTAGATTTTGTTTAACACACGTTCACCCTTATCCATTATTACCTCCATCTTCTGTAACTTTAGATGGTTTGTCGACCGATGAATTGTTGGCAAAAATGCAAGAGTCATATCAAAAAGTTCTTAATGGCAACATTCGACTTAACTAACTATTTATATTAAAAATAGTTATGTCAATTTATCGGTCTTACTTTGATAAGTCTAATACAATAGTATATAATTCTTATACTAATACGGGTAGAAACCCTATAGTTGAATTATTTTATGGAACTGCGAACAATTCGTCGGCACCAATTGGATTCAGTAGATACATTTTTGATATTAATCTTTCAGGGTTAACTGACCTGATTACTGAAGGCGTAGTTTCTACAAACTGCGGAACTCCAATGTCTCATACATTAAGAATGACAAACACTTCTTTTTTCGATAAGGAATTATTAAACGATACAACATCAGTTGGTAGAAGAAGAGCCACTTCGTTTGATTTAGCACTTATTAGAATACCCAAAACCTCAGGTACAACAGGTACAATACAAAATTGGGACAGTGGTGTTGGTTACGACTATTATGATTTTAATATTACTAATCTCAATGACAGGGCGTTTTCACAAAGACCGTCTAATTGGTTTGAGGCGACCACAATCAGAGATTGGTCATATGCTGGAATTTATAACAATAGTAATTCACTTACAGGAAACACCGGTCTCAATTACTCGGCACTTACAATAGTTGATACACAACATTTTGAGTTTGGAAATGAAGATATAGAGTTTGACATGACACACGAAATAAATCTAATATTGACGGGTGGAACAGCTCCTGCCGGTTGGATTATTGCATTCTTACCTGCAGTTGAAAACATTTCAGGTATGACTGAAAATTACTCTGTTGGTTTTTTCTCACCTCACACTCAAACTTTTTATGAACCGTTTTTAGAAACAACATATAATGATTTAATATCTGATGACAGAAATACATTTTATGCAGGAAATAACAACGATTTATATCTATATGTGTATGAAAACGGAAATGCAATTAATTTGGACTCTAACCCACTAGTAGATATACTTGATTCCAATGGTGATGTGGTTCAAGGTTATACTAACTTACCAACGTGTAAAGTTACAAAAGGCGTTTATAAGGTAGATGTTAATGGATTAACAGGTGTTACAACCCCTTGTTTATATTACGATTTATGGAAAAGTTTGTATGTAAATTCAGTACAACTATCGAATGTTGAAAATGAATTTGCACTATTACCTAAAAATGGAAACTTCAAACTTGGTTCAACAACATTAACTCCAAATCTATATGGGTTTAGTTTCGACGGAATAAAACAGAATGAAATGATATTGAATACTGATGTTAGAAAAGTAAATGTCACAATCAAAAAGGCATATTCTAGAAATCAGTTATTAGATAATGTGGAGGCGTACTATAGAGTTTATGTAAAAGAGGGGGGGAAAACTGAGGTTCAAGTTCAAGAATGGACAAGAATTAATAAAACACCTAATGCTTATTATTTTATTTTCAATACAACAGATAAAATACCTAATGAATATTTTGTAGACATAAAAGTGGTTACTGATAGAAATATCGAAACATATAAAAGGGAATTACAATTCCAAATAGTTAATAAAAAATAGTTATGAGAAATCTTAGTAGAATAATCAATAATGTTCTTAGAGAAGAAGATGAAAAAAGAAGTTCAAGATACATGTTTTTTTCCAATTTAGAACAGATGAAAAGACAATGTGAACTTTTATTAGATTTAGACCAAAATGAAATTGAAGAAATTTTGGAAAATGGTCATGATTGGGCTCAAGACCATATATCTGAAGCTAAAAACAACATGGACCAAGTGTTTGATTTTTTAATGAATGAAACAAACACTGATTATCATGAAGATGATATGATGAATGAGGGTAGAAAAAAAACAGGAACAAAACTTTGTGCGAGAGGTAAATCGGCAGCTAAAGCTAAATTTGACGTGTACCCAAGTGCATATGCAAACGGATACGCTGTTCAAGTTTGTAAAGGAAGAATGCCAGGGTTAGATGGTAAAAAAAGATGTTCAGGGGCTTATTGTTAAAGTGAACTTAAAATATTTTTAATAACTATTTCTAAGGACTCTTTTTGGGTCCTTTTCTTTTTTGGTTTATATGATGTCATTACAGGTTTTTGACCTTTTCCTGATTGTGGGTCCTGTTTTTCCGCCTTTCTTTTTTGAGCACAAGCCGCTCTTTTTTCTGAATCTGACATTTTACCGGCAACTCCCGCAGCTCTACATTTAGGATACGAACCTTTAGAAGTGTCGGGTCTACCACAAGGTGGATGTTTACCGTCAACTTTTCTACAAATATTAACCCAAGGACCTTTCGGTTGTGACGACCCTTTAGGTTTTTTCTTTTTTCCAAACCACACAGCTAAGTCTTCATTTAATGGAATATTATTTAGTTCAGTCCATTCACTCAATTTAGTAACTGTTTTTTTGGGGTTGTAATTTTTAATTGGATTTGTATCAAATATGTTTTTAGGTATTGCATTTAGTATGCCACCCTCATCGTCAGCACCAAAACTACTTTTGTGTGTCTTAACATATTTTTTTATTTTGTCTGCCCGTTTTTCTAATTTATTTCTTGTTTTTTTATTATAAGACCAATTACCATCCATGATATCATAATCCAACAACGGGTCATCGTAAGGATTTGCTGGTTCAGTAAAAGGTCCGTTGATATTTTTTTCGAATTCTTTCAAAGAAGGTATCCATGGAGAAATGTAACTACCTCGACCCGTTGTTGAGGTTGCCTCTGATAATATTTTTTTAACAATTCTATCCACATTCATATAAATATAAATATCTATAAAATAAAAAAGGTCAGATTTCTCTGACCTTTTTTCTTATTAACTTTTAATTGATTATCTCAATTCTCTTAAATCAAATGTACGAACTCCGTCAACAGTGATACGTCCGTAGAAACGGTTGTTAACCATTTTCTTAGCGTATCTTGTCATAATACCTTTGATAGGTGTGAAGTTGAATGGATTGTACATTGTAGGTGTTAATTGTAGAGGTACATATGGTGCGTAAACGTAACCAGTATCTAACAATGAAGAACCTTTATGACCCATCAAGATTGTGTTTGGTGGGAAGTAAGGGTCACGATATACTTGGTAACGACCAGATAAAGTACCTACTCTTTCAATACCCATGTTGTATTGGTCTTGCTCAGGAGCCGCATTAGATACGTGGAAGTATTCTAAATCGTCAAAAATCGCAGAAACCTCAGAAGAAACAACAATCCAGTTAGCTCCACCACGAAGTGTAGACTTGTGGATTTGTGCTGAAATTTGGTTGATTGCTGTAATCAAAGTTTGATTCCAATCTTTTTGAGTGTATTGAGTCAATGGGTTAGCTGAAGTACCTCTCTTCCATCCATTGTAATCCCAACGTAATGTCCAAGCCGCACCTTTACGTAAGTCACGTAAAATCTCACGGTCAATTTCTGCTGCTACTTGCTCAGATAACAAAGCTGTTAATTCAGCTTCAGCATCGATGTTGTGGAATGCAGAAACGTCTTGTGCTAATTCAGGAGACCACTGTGCTCTTAGTTTTCTTTCTGTTACAGATACAGTTACTGACTCTAAGTCAAAAGAAACTTCACCAATTTTATCTTCGAATTCTAACTCTTGGTATACTCTATAAGTTGTTGTAAATTGGTTATTTACTGTTCCTGCGATAGTTGTAGTCAAACCTGAATAACCATCTAATGAATTGGCTCCAATTGAACAAGGAACTTGTAAATCAACTTCCAAGTAGATTGTACCTGTTACATCACAAAGATTGTCATAATACCCATCATTACCACCATAGTTACCAGCACTTCCTGGAAATTGTAGTTGACTTGTTTGACCATATTGAACAATTCCTTTACCGTATTTTTGAGTTACTACTCTGAAAAGTAATGCCGTCGTACTTGAACCCGCACCTGAAAAAGCACCACCTGCAGTTGTTACAGGAAATACCCTTAAGTCTGATAAGAATGACTCATTGTCCATAATCTGACCATCAGGACCAATCAATTTTCCCGCACCACCTGATGAAAATCCAGTAACCGCTAATAATACTTTTCTGTATTCACCTGCAGCATATGCTGAATTAACAAGTTGACCTGAAGACCAAGCTACAGTCATAGGGTTAACAGTCACAGCACTAAATTTACCTTTAGAGTAGTCGAACAATCCTGGAGGGTCTAATTGAGCCTCATTTCCTTCGTAAAATCTATCGTAAAGATTTTTGTCTGTTGACGCATAACCTGTCTGTGGCGAAGAAGGTCCATTTGGAGCACCAAATGGTGCAATGTGAGTACCACCCGCAGTTGGGTCTTGTCCTGTGTCGTATCCTTGAATTTTAGGAATGAAGTAGAACAATTTACCAATAGGTAAGTTCATAGCTTGTACAGACACGATGTCGTTAGCCAATAATTTAGAGAATACACGTCTTACGATTGGAAAAACTACTGTTTCAAATGAACCTGAGTTATCAGTCGCAGCCGCTTCGTTGATTAGGTGAGACGCTTGGTTTTCATATAATTGTGCCATGTTCTCTTTGATGTGTCCTTTAAGACCGTCTAGGAATCCTAATCTATCCCATTTGTTAATTGTATCTTCTTTGATAACTTTAAGGTGTTTTAAACCGATGTTACCAACAAGACCTGATTCTAATAATGCTCCCATTTTTTAATTTTTAAATGTAGGTTTATTTTTATTTATTTTATTTTTAACATCAAATCCTTCATTCTCATGAACTGAGGATTCTCATAAGTTTTGCTTTCAATCAAATTTGTTGCTGAACCTGTAGATGCCGTTTTTGTAATTTTTGACTCTACCGACTCTTTAACAACTTGGTTAGATTTTGAAGAACCTTCAAGTTCTGATTTGATTGATTTGTAAAGCGATTTTGATTCTTTCAAAGACTCAACATTGTCGAATCTTCTAAGAATGTTTATTTTTTCTTGTTTTGTCGTTGAATGTTCTGTAAACAATCTGGTTGAATAAGCTAAGTTGGAGTTAAATATTGCAACTTCGTTCAATTTGTTTCTAAAGAAATCCAAAGCTTTTTTGTATTCTTCATTTTTTTCTTTTAACAAATTTAATTCTTTGTTAACAGATTCTTTTCTCAATTGACTTGGTGCTGCTACACGGTCTCTTTCAGCCCTTCTTCGGTATGTTAATGTACGAGAAGCTTCTGTAGTTTCACCCGAAACATCATCCATTTCCATCATGTCATCGTCTTCCATCATGTCATCGTCTTCCATCATGTCATCGTCTTCCATCATTTCGTAATCCTTATAATGACCTCCAACATCTCCGATTTTGTGACCTCCTCGTCTTTTGTAATCGTGTTCGTTTCCGCCAAATTCAGAATCCATTTCCATGTAATCCATTTCTGTCATTTCAGTGTCCATCATGTTAGATTCATCCATCCAACCTTCTGTGTACTCATCCATTTCATCTAATTCATCCATTTCAGACTCAGTGACACCATGTTTGATTTTTCCAAAAGAAAATTTAGGACCTTTACCCTTTTTTTCTGATTTAAGACCTCCTCTGTTACTGTCTTTGAAACCTTTATTGTTAACAGAAGATTTTGACATGCCGTCTCTTCTTTTACCAAAACCGATTCCAACAGGTTTCATTCTTTCTTCCATCATAGGGTCCATGTCTTCATTTTCCTCATCGTATTGGATTTCATACATTGTTTCATCCGACTCACCCATTTCATCATACATTTCATCCATGTTGTGATATGATTCTGGTAAATCTTCATCATCATCTTCCATCATGTCATCATATGATTCACCGAATTCATCTTGTTCGTAGACCAATTCATAAACAACACTTTCATTTGTAGTATCCATTGATGTTGCTTCTATTTCATCTGAATCACCACCCATGTTAATCATGTACTCAGTATTTGCATTAGTATCAGACAAATGAATGTTGTCACCGTCTTTTTTAATGATAATACCGTCATTGTCACCCATTGCCTTAAATACTTTAAATACATCAGACATAGGTGCCTTTGTCATGTCTAACGGTGGCATTTCTACGTTATCAGTAGGTACCTCAGTCCCCATCTCGGCCGAAACTTCAGTTTCATCTCCTTCAGGTGACAACTCAGCATCTACATCTATTGCTGCGCCTTCTTCTTCGTCATCGACTTCTGGTTGTGCCGCATCGGCATCATCTCCTTGTTCGCGCACATTTTTTTTCTTTGGAGTTTTTAATGACTCCCTTACTAACTCACTGATTTCTTCCTTCATTGTAGAAGCAAGTATTCCTTTTGCGTTTTCACTAATAGCCTCTTCAATAGTTTTCATTTGCAATAAAGCTTTTTCTACTACTGAATCATTTGTGTCAAAATTCATTTTTTTTAAAATGCGTATTTAGTTTATTTTATAAATAAATATGCAGATGTTTAGAAAAAAATATTTTTTGGTCTTAATAAACAAAAAAAGGGAACATTTTTAGTGTTCCCTTTCAATTAAGTAGTTTAAATTTTACTCTATCACCTCATCAATTTTACTCTCAACAATTGCAGTAATTCGCCAATCCATCGAATATGTTTCATAGGCTTTAGTTACTTTTGCTTCCACATCGGTTGGTGAAAAACCTTTAACCAATTTTTCTTCTCTAATTTTTTTAATTTTACCTGTGTTATCATCAACCATATCTGTTGTGATTTTTGCTACAAAATACTTTTCGTCCATTTTTATTAATTTTTTTATTTACCTAAATAATCGGTTAATCTTTTCATTAAGTCAACAGACTTTTGTAGACCTCCACCACTTTCACCATGTACGTTTTCATGTTCTGAAAGTTTTTCTTCATATCTAGGTCTGTCTTCAGCATTCAAATAAAGGTATGCACCAGGTGTTGATGGTGAAGAAACTAAGTCAAAACAAATCAATTCAAAATCTTCTTGAACTTCATTTTGGTCCCCTTTTTTTACTAAAGACCCGACTCCACGAGACGATACTCCCATTGTGACACCTTGTCTCATGAGGTTCGCAGCTACATCACCCTTTGATGTAACTATTCCTCTTTCGTGAAAACCGGGACTTGTTAATAATTTTATTTTACCCATTAATACATTACCTTCCCACCAAGTTTCTGTAATCAAATGCGAAACCCTATCTAAATCAACTAAGGAAGACTCAGGGTGATTAAGTTCTGAAATAGACATACCTCTTTTGATAATGTCTTGGTATTTTTCAGCTTCTCTTTTTAATATTTTTTCAGGATATATTCTACCATTTCTATTCGGAACACCATACTTTTGAAGTGTTGCGTAAAAAATAAATGGTTTAGAATGGTCCAACTGACCATATGACTCTCTTATAATATTTTGATTACGTGGTTCGTTAGGGTTGATAATTCCTGCATCCCATTCAACAAGAATTCCTTTACCTGTATCTTTTGGTCCTAATATTTTCATAAATTTTTATTTTATAAATATTAGGATAAATTGGTTTCTTTCACTTTACTTTTACTTAGTGTAAAATACTTGTTATTTTTTAAATCATCTTTGTAGATAGAATTCAAAATATTTTTGATTTTACTTTTTAACATAAGTGATTTGAAATCTATAAATTGGTTGTGTATAAATAACGTTAGTTCTAAATTTAAAAAACTTTTTTTATTTTTTTGTATACCACTTGTTCTTAAATCTAAATCTACAATTTGTTTTCTTTCAAATATTGTGATATCAATTACCTCAAGTAACGTATGTTGTATTTGCCTTTTTATTTCTCCAATCAACCTACTCCAATTTTTGTCTTCATCTGTTGGTTCTATCCATGTTTGTAAAACTATGTATATTGATTTTAAATTTTTAGCATCTACGGTGCCATAATAACACTTAGCATCTTCGAAGATGTTCAGTTTTGATGTTTTCCCTTTTTTCATTCATAATGTCTTTCAAGTTTATTGGGTTTATTGAAAATATAA
>JACCDX010813722.1_pt1 | contig 32039 bp, 30 predicted proteins | sample 7449681 | NCBI WGS metagenome assembly JACCDX01 (sample SAMN15323450, study PRJNA562643) | freshwater metagenome | isolation source: river surface water | place: USA:Blue River Watershed | collected 2017-08-18
GACTTGCTGAGAGAGGCTGGTTGCTCGGCGGCGGCCAGGATACCTATGGCTGGTTGAAGGATCGCAACAAGTCGCCCGAGGCGATGATCGACCTCAATGGCATCGAAGCGTTGCGCGGCATTCGCGAGACGGCTTCCGGGCTGGAGATCGGTGCTCTGACCACCTTGACCGAGGTGGCCACCAACCCGCTGATCAAGGCCAGCTACTCGCTGCTGTCTGATGCAGCTGTGAAGGTGGCCAGTCCGCAGATTCGCAACGTGGGAACGGTCGGCGGCAACCTCGTGCAGGATGTCCGCTGCTGGTACTACCGCCGCGGCTTGTCCTGTTATCGTGCAGGGGGCAACCTCTGCTACGCCGACACTCCTCAAGGGATGAATCGTGAGCATGCCATTTTCGGTGCAAGTCGCTGCGTGGCGGTGACGCCGTCTGACACTGCCCCGGCTCTGGTTGCCCTGGATGCGTCCATGGTGATTCGCAGCACTTCCGGCGAGCGTGTGGTGCCGGCAGCAGATTTCTTCGTGGGTCCCAACGTCGATATCCGCCACACCACCGTCCTGCAGCCAGGCGAAATCCTGACGGCTGTCCGGATACCGAATACCTGGGCGAATGCGACCTTCTACTTTGAGAAGGTGGCCGATCGCAATGTCTGGGACTTCGCACTGGTGAGCATCGCGGTCGCCATGCGCGAATCCGGCGGTGTCATTCAGGACTCCCGGTTCGTGGCCGGTGCCGTTCAGTGCACACCGCGTCGCCTGGAGGCCGTGGAGGCTGCCGTTCGTGGCAAGGCCCGTGGAGAGGCCACTGCCATGGCCATCGGCACGCTGGCCAGCAATGGTGCGGAGCCGTTGACACACAATGGGTTCAAGATGCACCTGGTGGACAATCTCGCCAAGCGCGCCTTGCTGGCTTGATGAACATGCTGAAGCCCTCCAGAGAGTCGTTTCGCTCTCTGGAGGGCTTTTTCGTTCTTGCCCTCCAGTCGTTACTCTCAGTTGACGAGTCCATGTCATGAGCGATGAGATCGCACTCGCCCGGGTGCTTTCCGATAGTGGGCTCGGCGATCTTGCCGAGTACCTGCTTTCCAGTGTTCCTGGTATGCCGCCCATTCTCCAGACCATTCACTTGCTGAGCGTTTGCGCGATCATGGCCTCCGCGGTGTTTGTCAGCCTCCGGATTCTGGGCCTGGCCGTGCCCTCCCAACAGGTGCCGGAAATGGTGCGGCGTCTGCAGCCGTGGAACTGGTATGGGCTGACTGGCGCCTTGCTGTCGGGGATTTGGTTCGTGTTCGCGAGACCGGAGCGCTACTTCGGCAATCCGGTCTTCCAGATCAAGTTCGCTGTGTTGTTCTTCGCCATCGTTCTCACCCTCATGCTTTACCGCTTGAGTGCAAGGCGGGGCGCCGACGCGTCGTCGGGTTCTGTGCACCGTTTCCCGTTGCGAGTGCTGGCGGCATCGGTACTGCTGCTCTGGGTCACCGCGCTGCTGGCAGGCCGCTGGATCGCCTATGCCGAGTACTTGTTCTGGTAGCAGGAGAAACTGATGTGAACGATTTCTGGCTGCAACTCGAGTACTTGCCGCTTTCCGCAGAGATCGGCGCCACGGCGTGGTTTCCCCTGATGGAATCCCTGCATGTCCTGAGCATGGGCATTCTGCTGGGAGCCATAGTCATGGTGGATCTGCGTGTGCTTGGCGTTGCTGCCTTGCGTTATCCCGTGCCGGTCATGTTGCGCGAACTGGTCCCGTGGGCGGCCTGGGCCTTTGTGTTCGCCACTGTCACTGGTCTTGCTATGTTCATCACAAGGGCCAGCGCCCACGTGCAGAATCCCGCCTTCCAGATCAAGCTGGCGCTGTTGCTTCTGGCAGGGGTCAATATCGCGCTCTTTCATTTTCGGGCACTTCCGGCCATGCTGCGCGACAGCCGGGGCGATGCGGCGCCAGCTTTGGCGCGCGTCAGCGCCGGCCTTTCACTTTTGCTGTGGTGCGCGGTCATGCTCGCAGGTCGCTGGGTAGGTCATGTCGTCTGAATTCAAGGAAGTCCCGCAGGTGCGCTCGCGCTGGCTGGACCGTTTTGCCGCAGATCCCGAGTCACGCAATTACTCGCGTCAGGTCTTGGGCTACATGCACTCGCACGTCATGCCAACCCGTGCTGGCGAGCCGCAGCTGCTCGCCGTATCGCTGGATCTTGCTCGGCAGCTGGGCTTCTCGGAGGATCACTGCCGCAGTGAGGAGTTTCTGCAGTGCATGGCTGGGAATCTGTTGCTCGCAGGGAGTCGCCCCTATGCAACGCGCTATGGTGGTCATCAATTCGGCCAGTGGGCAGGGCAGCTTGGAGATGGTCGCGCCATCAATCTTGGTGAGGTGACGGATCTCGAAGGCCACTCGCAGTGCCTTCAGCTCAAAGGTGCCGGACCTACTCCTTATTCGCGCGGTGCGGATGGCCGAGCGGTTCTGCGCTCATCGGTGCGTGAGTTTCTCTGCAGCGAAGCAGTGCATTCTCTCGGAATTCCCACAACACGCGCGCTGAGTCTTGTCGCCACAGGCGATTCGGTTCTGCGCGACATGTTCTATGACGGCAATCCGGAAGAGGAGCCCGGTGCGATCGTGTGCCGCGTGGCACCTTCGTTCACCCGTTTCGGTCATTTCCAGCTGTGCGCCATGCGGGGTGAATGGGAGCTGCTGCGCGACCTGATCGACTTCACGATTGCGGCGGACTTTCCCGAGTTGCAGTCGCGTCATCTGAGCGGTGAGCTCGATCGAGAGTCTCTCTACGCATGTTGGTTTGCCGAGGTCTGCCAGCGCACCCGTGTGACCCTGCTGGGCTGGATGCGCACCGGGTTCGTTCATGGTGTGCTGAACACAGACAACATGTCGATCATCGGTCAGACCATCGATTACGGTCCCTATGGCTGGCTCGACAACTTCGATGCGCAATGGACGCCCAACACCACGGATGCCGGCATGCGTCGCTACAGTTTCGGACAGCAGCCAGCCGTGGTGCAGTGGAATCTCTATCAGCTCGCCAATGCCTTGCTGCCGGTCACGGGCAATCGGGAATTCATGGAGGCGGAACTAAGTCGTTTTGCCACACTGCACGAACGCGAATGGCGCGAGATGATGCTTGCCAAGGCGGGCTTGCTGCCCGGCAGCGAACAAGAGGATGACGCCATTCTCGATGGCTTGATGCAGATACTGGTTGCACAGGAGACGGACTACACGCTGTTCTTCCGTCGTCTGGCGGACTTCGACCATCGCCGGTCGGATCGGCTGCTTGCGGATATCCTGCGGGACGCCATCTACAATCAGGCGGCCTTTGACGATGCGCAGCAGCAGCGCATCAATGTCTGGGCAACTCTTTACGCAGAGCGACTCGAGCAGCAGGGTTCGGACTGGGCCCGGCGCAGGGCGCGAATGAATGCGATCAATCCGTGCTTCCTTTTGCGCAACTACCTGACCCAACAGGCTGTCGAGCAAGCGGCACAGGGTGACCTGCGGTTGCTGCGCGATCTGCAAGTCGCCCTGCAGCACCCCTACGAACAGCTTCCGGGGCTCGAATCGCTGTATGGCAAAAGGCCGGAGTGGGCACGCCACAAGGCCGGGTGTTCGATGCTCTCCTGCAGCTCCTGAATCTGTGTTGAGCGTCAGCTGGAGGGCAGGGGGAGGTCGAGTATCTGCAGTGTGGCCTTGGTGGCGCGCGATTCACTCCCATCTTCCTGGTGATTGCGCAATTCCAGGGGCGTCTTCTGATCGACGAGCTCGCACGGAAGGATCGCCAGCAACTCATACTGGCCTGACTCTGTCATGGCTACGCTGATGATCTCGCCGACGCTTTCATTTCCCGCCACGATCATCGAGTCGCTTGCGGCGCGCACTCCCTTGACGGTGGCCCTGTAGAGACGCTTCTTGGCCGGCGCACGGTAATGCATGCGAGCGACGATCTCCTGTCCGGGAAAGCAGCCCTTCTTGAAATCAATGACACCGGTGAGGTCGTAATTGAGCAGCTGCGGTGTGTAGGTATCCTGCGTGTCGGCCGTGATGTGCACGCTGCCCTGGCGAATGTCGGCGAGTTCCCATTCTTCCAGATCATCGGTGATCCCCTGATCTTCCAGCTGGTCACGAATGTCATCGTTATCAGCACTGATCAGGATTTCATAGCGTGGCTGTGCATCAGGCAATCGAATGAGCAGGCAGTCCTGCTGTCCTGCGACGCCGTCTGCTGCTTCCGGAACAGCGTGGAAGATTGCTTGCACAGTTTGTGTCGCACCCTGGCCGTAAACGCCGAAACGCTCCCAGGAGGATGTTTCCATCTTGATGGCTGCCTTCGAAAAGACGATGTATTTCTCGAGCGTCTTCTTGAGCGCAAAGCCCATGCCGCGCGTGGTGAGCAGCAGGTAGGTCGAGCCGCTGACGAGCACTCGCATGTCGGCAATCACCCTGCCGTTGATATCGCAATAGGCCCCTCGCACACTTTGCGTCGGTGTGACCTTGTTGATATCACACGTAAGCTGCCCCTGCAGAAACTTGGCAGCTTCGTCCCCGGAGACAGCAAGCAGGTCGAAGTTGTTCAGGTCAGTCAGCGTAGTGGCCATGTGCGGTGCCCGGTCGAGTTGGCGGTTTTGAGTTATCATGAAGTGCATAGTCACACACTTCATGGTTGGCACATGTTAACAGATATTGAGTACAAGAAACTTGCCTGGCACAGCCGTCGCGGCATGCGCGAACTGGATCTGCTGCTGTTGCCCTTCGTTGAACGGGAGTTGCCCGCGTTGCCCGAGGAGCAGCAGCGACTGTATCAGCGGTTGCTGGACGAAGAGGATCAGGATCTGTTCTCCTGGCTGGTGCAGCGAGAACCGGTGCCTGATGCTCGCTTGCAGGATCTGGTAGACCTGATACGGGCGCGTCCCCATGTCCTTTCGAATTGATCTGCGCCCTTCATGCATGCTGCTGTACATGCAAGTAGTTCAGCTGGTCGTGGCTTTCGCTGCCTGTCTTCATGCAATGGCAACCAGGCCGTTTGCACTGTTGATTTGTCTGCCTTTGCTCCTTGCGGCGGGAGCTTTGCACCGCAAGAAACCAGGCCCACGCGCGCTGGTACTGATGGGGGATGAGTGGTACCTGGTGTACGAGGAGCAGGTGAGCAAGGCCAGACTTGAGCAACATTTACATTGCACGGAACACTTGCAGATTCTGCAGTTCAGACACCAGGACGAAGTTCGCGACGTGTTGCGGACGGAGCAGGTTCTGGTGTTGCCGGACAGCGCAGACAGCAGCGCACGTCGGCGCTTGCGAAGCTTGTTGCGCTGGTATTCGTTTCCGGCAAGTGCACTGGCCGATTGAACAGGGGAGTGGTCGTCAGGTCTTGATGATGGCGTTTGCAGGCGTCAATACCGTGTCTTGCGCAGTCGGAAGCGTGTCAGGATAGTCCACCGAATAATGCAGTCCACGGCTTTCCTTGCGGGCGATGGCGCTCTCCACGATAAGCCTGGAGACGAGTACCAGGTTGCGCAGTTCCAGAAGATCCTTGCTGACAATGTAGTGCTTGTAATAGTCGGCTGTCTCCTGTTCCAGCAGTTGAATGCGTCGGCGTGCACGTTGCAGGCGCTCATCCTTTCGGACAATCCCCACATAGGCCCACATGAATCTGCGCAACTCGTCCCAGTTGTGCGCCACGATGATTTCCTCAGCTGAGCGGACCACCTTGCTGTCATCCCAGGCGGGAATGTGATCGGCGAGCGGTGTGCTGGAAAATTTTGCGCGAATGTCCTCGCTGGCGCTGAAAGCCAGCACGAAGCATTCAAGCAGGGAATTGCTGGCCATGCGATTGGCACCATGCAGTCCGGTGAAACTCGTCTCCCCGATGGCATACAGATTGGGAAGATCTGTGCGACTGCACTTGTCGACAACTACCCCGCCGCAGGTGTAATGCGCTGCGGGAACGACGGGAATGCGATCGCGCGTGATGTCGATGCCAAACTTCAGACAGTTGGAATAGATGGTCGGGAAATGCTCCTTGATGAATTCTGCGGGCTTGTGAGTGATGTTCAGAAACACACAATCGCAACCCAGTCGCTTCATTTCATGATCAATGGCTCTGGCCACGATGTCGCGAGGGGCGAGTTCGCCGCGCTCGTCGAAGCGATTCATGAAACGGCTGCCATCCGGGAGTTCCAGCCATGCGCCTTCGCCGCGCAAAGCCTCCGTGATCAGGAAGGATTTGGCGTGGGGGTGATAGAGGCAAGTGGGATGGAATTGATTGAACTCCATGTTGGCGACGCGGCAGCCTGCCCGCCATGCCATGGCAATGCCGTCGCCAGTCGCCCCATCGGGATTGCTGGTGAACAGATAGGCCTTGCTCGCACCGCCGGTTGCCAGCACCACGAACCGAGCTCTGTAGACGTCGACATTGCCAGTCTGCGAATTGTAGACATACGCGCCCGCACAGCGATTCTCGGGCAGGCCGAGTTTCGAATAGGTGATCAGATCAATGGCAACACAGTTCTCGATCAATTCGATGTTGCGGTGAAGTCGCGCTTTTGCGGCCAGGGTCTCGAAAACCGCACGGCCGGTCGCATCCGTGGCGTGAATGATGCGTCGGTGACTGTGGCCGCCCTCCTGTGTCAAGTGCAAAGGGGCCAGGTTGTCTGGTTGAAGTGGTGCGCGTGCCGCGGCGATCTTGGCGTCCTGCGGGTCTACCGTGGTGAATGGCACACCCTGTTCGACCAGCCACTTCACACATTCGCTGCTGTTCTCGACAACGTGGGACACCATGTCCCTGTGACAGAGCCCTGCTCCGGCGATGAGGGTGTCGGCGATATGAGCATCGATGCTGTCATCGTCGTCCAGCACTGCCGCGATCCCGCCCTGGGCCCAGTAAGTGGCGCCCTGGCTCAGCTGTCCCTTGCTGATGACAGCCACGCGTGCGAAATCCGCAGTCTTCAAGGCGAGCGTCAATCCCGCAGCCCCACTGCCTATGACGAGAATGTCGTAGTCACGAACAGATGTGCTATCGTTGAAGCTCATGGTCACGGTGGTCGATGCCCTGGAGTGATTCGGGAAACTGGCTGTTGTCATGGGTCGAAAGCGACCTATATTACCGTCATGCATACGCACAAAGCCATGCACAGCAAATATCCGCCGGGAGGCGGGCTCGGTGAACAAGGATACAGATCAACAGCTGGTTGAGCGCACGCTCAAGGGCAACCAAGCGGCATTCAATCTGCTGGTTCTGCGCTATCAGCACAAGGTTGCAGGTCTGATTTCACGCTTCGTGAAGGATCCGCACGAGGTGGAGGACGTTACCCAGGAAGCCTTCATCAAGGCCTATCGGGCATTGAATCTGTTTCGCGGCGACAGCGCTTTCTACACCTGGCTTTATCGCATCGCGGTCAATACCGCGAAGAACCACCTGGTATCACGTGGGCGCCGTCCGCCGTCGACGGACTTCGACCTCGAGGATGCCGAACTGGTGGAAGATGCCAGTGCCCTGCGCGATATCGATTCGCCCGACGGGCTTTTGCAGAAGGATCACCTCGAGAGGCTGATCAACGAGGCCATCGCCGAGTTGCCGGAGGACCTGCGGACCGCATTCACGCTGCGAGAGTTTTCCGGTCTCAGTTATGAGGACATCACAGAAATCATGGATTGTCCCGTTGGCACCGTGAGATCAAGGATTTTTCGGGCCAGGGAAGCTATCGACAAGAAAATTCGGGAATTGATGCAGATGTGATGGAACAAAGTCCGAGGAGCGCTGTCAAACCCAGCAATCGTCAGTTTCACGCCCATCCAGCAGAGGTCATGCATGAGCAAGCAATCCAGTCAGGCCAGAGAGCACGCGGAAACCCTTTCCGCCTTGATGGACGACCACGCCGACGAACTCGAACTGCGTCGCTTGTTGAAGGACATGCCAGCGAATCCGGAACTGGCTGATACCTGGAACAGATACAATCTGGCGCGCTCTGTCCTGCGCAAGGAAGAAGTGTTCACGGTCTCCGCGGCCGGCACACAGCGGATGCTGGCGGCACTCGCGGCGCAAGCTCCACATTCCAGTGGCAAGGACGGGTCTGCGCGAGTTGCTTCTCCGTGGCTGCCTGCAGTGGGTCGCCTCGCCATTGCCGCATCCGTGACTCTGGCTGTCTTTGTCGGTCTGCAGTCTGCGCTTGATCAAGGCGGCTCTTCTGACATGATGGCAGGCACCGCTGAAGAGCAGTCGGCAGCCGCGGTCGAATTGCCCCGTGCCTCTGTCGAGGTTGCTGCCGAGACTGCATTTGACGCAGAAGCTCAGCAGAGGCTCAATGACTATATTCAGGGTGTCTCTATACAGTTCCGCGAGAATGTATCCGCGAGTCCTGCCTTCAATGTCCTGCAGGATTCCCAGCTGATCCGGCAGGTCAACCAGATCGAGAACTGATTCCACCCGGCGCCTGTGTCACGCGGTCGCCGGGCGTCACCCCCTGGCCCTTTTGTCCCTCATTCTCTTCGTCGCCAATCAACGCTTGCCCCCCTCGCGCGTGCGCTGTACTTTACCGCTGAATCAACGCTTGATGATTTCCTGGCATCCGCCGGGAAATTCGCCATGGGGAGTAGATGCATGCTCAAGTCATCCCACAGGCTCGCAGCCATTGTGTGGCAGGTGCCTTTTCTCTTAGTCGTACTGACACTTGTCCCCGGCATGTTGGCGCGAGCCGCCGAATTGCCGGACTTCGCCTCGCTCGTCGAACGCAACGGACCGGCAATCGTCAATATCGCGACCATGCAACAGGCGCCGGCTGCCGACAGCCAGCGCAGTGACATTGAAGAATTGCTGCGTCGCCTGAGTCCGGACGAGCCACTGCCTCCGGAGCTTGAGGAACGTCGTTCGCGCCCTCGCGGCGGTGTGGGTTCCGGTTTCATCATCTCCGAGGACGGTTATGTCATCACGAATCATCACGTCGTGAATGGGGCGGACCAGATCACCGTGACTCTCAATGACAGGCGAGTCTTCCAGGCTCGCATCATCGGCACCGATGAGTTGTCCGATGTTGCATTGCTCAAGATCGACGCGGAAGACCTGCCCACGGTCGAGTTTGGGGATTCCGAGGCTGTCCGCGTCGGGGAGTGGGTGTTGGCGATTGGCTCTCCCTTCGGGTTGGAGTTCTCTGCCGCAGCCGGGATTGTCAGCGCGAAGAGCCGCGCTGTGCCCGGCAATCAGACAAACTATGTCTCGTTCATCCAGACCGATGTGGCGATCAATCAAGGCAATTCCGGGGGCCCGTTGTTCAATCTGGACGGCGAAGTGATAGGCATCAATTCGCAGATTCTGAGCAGCACGGGCGGGTCCAACGGCATTTCCTTTGCGATCCCCAGCAACGTTGCCCTGAATGTGGTCGAACAACTGCGCGAGACTGGCGCAGTCAGCAGAGGTCTACTGGGAGTGTTGATCAAGGATGTCGATTTCGCGCTTGCTGAAGCCTTCTTCATGCCCCGGCCGATGGGTGCCTTCGTCGACGAAGTGCAGCCTGGCAGTCCCGCCGAGCAGGCGGGTGTTCTGAATGACGACATCATCATGGCCTTCAACGGGAGGGAGATCGAGAGTTCTTCCATGCTGCCGTTCTACGTGGGTCAGGTCCGGCCCGGCACGAGTGCGGAGCTGACCATCATGCGCGATGGCGAAACCCTGACGCTCGATGTCATCGTGGGCGCATTGCCGGGCAGTGGCGTTGCGGCGCAGAGTCAGGCCATTGAACCACCGCCCGTCAATCGACTGGGGCTGACTGTCGACAGTCTGGCACCTGAAGTGCGTGAAGCCATCGGCATGGGAGGGGTCCAGGTGCAGGAGGTCCTCGAAGGTCCCGCCGAGCAGGCCGGCATGCGTGAAGGCGACGTCATCGTCGAACTCAATCGCATGGCGGTGCCGGACATTGATGCGTTCGACAGTGCTTCAAGGCAATTGCCGGAAACAGGCTTCGTGCCGGTTCGGATCATGCGTGAGGGACGCGGAACGACCCTCGTGTTCGAGTTGAAATAAGCCTTGCATGCTGCAGCCGGTGGCCCTTGCATGGCGGCCACCGGTTCGGCTTCTCCCCGGGATTGCGGTTGCAGCCCACTGATATTCCGCCGGAAATTCACTGACAGCTCCACTTCGATCCTGTAGACTTGCCGCCTTGAAAACATGGCCCCGGGGCCGTGCGTGCCGGCCCTGAGCCCCTGGTCTCGTGACCATGCCCATTAATTTCAACTTTGTGACCCTATCCTGTGAGTGACCTCAGCCACATCCGCAATTTCTCCATCATCGCCCATATCGATCACGGCAAATCCACCCTCGCTGACCGCTTCATTCAGCTGTGCGGCGGATTGGACGAACGCGAGATGAACGAGCAGGTGCTGGATTCCCTCGATATCGAGCGTGAGCGTGGCATCACGATCAAGGCGCAGAGCGTGACGCTGCATTACGACAGCAAGGACGGCAAGCGCTATCAGCTGAATTTCATCGATACTCCCGGGCACGTGGACTTCACCTATGAGGTGTCGCGTTCCCTGGCTGCCTGCGAAGGCGCCTTGCTGGTGGTGGACGCGGGCCAGGGTGTGGAAGCGCAATCGGTGGCGACCTGCTATACCGCCATTGAGCAGGGTCTGGAAGTCATTCCAGTCCTCAACAAGATGGATCTGCCCCAGGCCGAGCCAGAGAAGGTGCGCCAGGAAATCGAGGAAATCATCGGCATCGATGCTTCCAATGCCGTGTGCGCCAGCGCCAAGACTGGCATGGGCATCACTGACATTCTGGAAGAACTGGTCCGCCTCGTGCCGCCTCCACAGGGGGATGTCGATGCTCCGCTGCAGGCGCTGATCATCGATTCCTGGTTCGACAACTATCTGGGCGTGGTGTCGCTGGTGCGCGTGAAGCAGGGCACCTTGCGCAAGGGTGAGAAGATCATCGCCAAGACCATCGGCAAGGCGCATCTGGTAGACGGCGTCGGGGTGTTCACACCAAAGCGGCTCGAGACCGACGTGCTGCGAGCTGGCGAGGTGGGCTTCGTGGTGGCCGGCATCAAGGAGATCAAGGGTGCTCCAGTCGGCGACACGCTTACCCACGCTGCGACAGCGGATGTGCCTGCCTTGGCCGGCTTCAAGAAGATTCAGCCGCAGGTATATGCCGGCCTGTTTCCCGTGTCCTCCGATGACTTCGAGAATTTCCGCGATGCGCTGGAGAAGCTGACGCTGAACGATGCCTCGCTTTATTACGAACCCGAGAGTTCCGACGCCCTGGGTTTCGGTTTTCGCTGCGGGTTTCTCGGCATGCTGCACATGGAGATCATTCAGGAGCGACTCGAGCGCGAGTATGACTTGTCGCTGATCACCACAGCGCCGACGGTGGTCTATGAAGTGCTTCTGCACAATGGCAATACGGTGCGAGTGGACAGTCCCTCCGCCTTGCCTGCCGTCACATCCATTCAAGAGATGCGTGAGCCCATTGTGCTGGCCAGCATCCTGGTGCCGCACGAATATCTCGGCAATATCATCAATCTGTGCATCGCGCGCAGAGGGGTGCAGCGTGACATGCAGTTCATCGGGCGTCAGGTGTCTCTGCGCTACGAGCTGCCCATGAATGAGGTTGTGCTGGATTTCTTCGACAAGCTCAAGTCCGCGAGTCGCGGTTATGCTTCGCTGGACTACCACTTCATCCGTTTCGAACCTGCCAACCTGGTCCGCCTCGATGTGCTCATCAATGGCGACCGCGTGGACGCTCTCGCGCTGATCGTGCATCGGGATCAGGCCCACAGCAAGGGCCGCCTGCTGGTGGAGAAAATGAAAGAACTGATTCCACGGCAATTGTATGATGTGGCCATTCAGGCGGCGATCGGCGGGCAGATCATCGCACGGCAGACCGTCAAGGCGCTGCGCAAGAACGTCACGGCGAAATGCTACGGTGGCGACGTGACGCGCAAGAAGAAGCTGCTGGAGAAACAGAAGGCGGGCAAGAAGCGCATGAAGCAGGTTGGCAATATCGAAGTGCCGCAGGAAGCCTTCCTCGCGGTGCTCAAGGTGGATAGCTGATGGATATCGATTTCTCCCTGGTGCTGCTTGTGCTGGTGGTCCTGACAGGCGCAGTGGCTCTGTTCGACCGCTTGGTCAACGCCGAGCCGCGGCGTCAGGCCGTGGCGAAATTGAAGGCGGTGCAGCAGCCGCCCAGCGAAGCACTGGCGCAGGCCATCGCGGTGGCCGAGCAGGAGCCCATCGTTGTCGAATATGCCAAGTCATTTTTCCCCGTTCTGCTGATCGTGCTGGTGCTGCGCTCCTTTCTGGTGGAGCCTTTCCAGATTCCTTCCGGTTCGATGATTCCCACCCTGGAAGTAGGCGATTTCATCCTGGTCAACAAGTACACCTACGGTCTGCGTCTGCCGGTAGTCGGCACCAAGATCGTCGACATCAACGAGCCGAAGCGCGGCGAGGTGATGGTGTTCATTCCGCCTCATGACAGTCGCTACTTCATCAAGCGCGTGGTGGGGCTGCCAGGCGACACCATTCGCTACGAGGACAAGGTGCTCTACATCAACGACGAACGTGTGCCGTCGCAGCCCATCGATCAGGTCGAGATCGAGATGCCGAACGGCATGATGCAAAGCGGCATTCTGCTGAATGAAACCCTGGGTGAAGTGGAACACGAAACCCAGATCATGAACGCGCCGTCCCGCGATGGTGGTCGCACCGTCTGGGTGGTGCCGGAAGGGCATTATTTCATGATGGGCGACAATCGGGACAACAGCGCGGACAGTCGCGTCTGGGGCGCGGTGCCGGAGCAGAACATCGTCGGCAAGGCGTTTGCCGTCTGGATGCACAAGGAGCCGGGCTGGACGCTTCCCACGTTTCGTCGCAATGGACTGATTCTCTGAAACGCGCACTGAGTCGCGGTTCGCTGATGGGTGCTGCCTATAATGGGCGCCGCGCAGGAGCGAGCCAGAAGGCGTCGGGTCTGCCCTTTTTCAGGAGAGTGCCATGACTAGTTTCCATTCCTCACTGCCGCGCTTGCAGCGTGGTTTCTCCAAACTCGGTCTGTTGATGCTGCTGATCGTGCTGGTCAGTGGTCTCACTGTCGGCCTCAAGATTCTGCCTGTGTACCTGGATCACAATTTCGTCAGGGGAGCAGCCGAAGACCTCATCGCGAATGGGCGCGCCGCCAGTCTCACGCAGGCAGAAGTGCGTGAGGAAATCGCTGCTGCCCTTCGGGTCAACAATGTGCGCGATTTCAACCTCAACAGCATCACGCTGCAGCGCGAGAATGCCAGCCCCGTGCTGGTCATCGACTACGAGCGTCGAGTTCCGCTCGTGGGGAACATCGATGTCATCATCAGCTTTGACGATCGAATCGACTGAATGACCGCCTCCCTCGCGCAACTCGAAAAGGCTCTTGCCTATCGCTTCAAGGATGCAAGCCTCGCTGAGCTGGCCTTGACGCATCGCTCTGCGGGCCGACACAACAACGAGCGTCTGGAATTCCTGGGCGATGCCATCATCGGCTTCTTGATGGCCGATGAACTGTCGACACGATTTCCAGCGGCACCCGAGGGGGAGCTCAGTCGCATGCGCGCGCGTCTGGTCAATCAGCAGACGCTGGCGGAAATCGCACTGCGGCTTCATATCGGTGAGTTGCTGATCCTCGGGCCTGGCGAATTGAAGTCGGGCGGGCGACAACGGGTGTCCATCCTGGCGGATGCCATGGAAGCATTGCTGGGCGCCATCTATCTCGACGGCGGAATGGACGCCTGCCGCGCCTGCACCCTGCAGTGGTTCGATCGGGAATTTCTTGCCTGGCCGACCCAGGAGTTGCGCAAGGACGCCAAGACGGCATTGCAGGAGCTGTTGCAGTCGCGTTCGCTGCCCGTGCCAGAGTACGAAGTGGTGGCGGTGGAAGGCACTGATCATCAGCAGAATTTCGTGGTGCATTGTCGTACCGCGCTGACCCCGCAGGGCATGTCCGGGACTGGACGCAGCCGCCGCCTGGCGGAACAGGAGGCTGCAGGCCGCGTCCTGCAGGCACTGACTTCATGATCCGCAGCAGGAGTTTCATGTGATGACTTTACAGGAAGAAACCACCTCGCCGGAGCGCTGTGGCTTCATCGCCATTGTGGGGCGACCCAATGTGGGCAAGTCCACGCTGCTCAATCATCTGCTGGAGCAGAAGATCAGCATCACGTCGCGCAAGCCGCAGACCACTCGGCATCGGATTCTGGGCATCAAGACCGTGGGCGCGCTGCAATACGTCTATGTCGACACGCCAGGCATTCACAAATCGCAGAAGAAGGCCATCAATCGCGTGATGAATCAGACGGCAACGAGCACGCTCGATGGCGTCGACCTGGTCTTGTTTGTCGTTGAGCGACTGGTCTTCAACGACGAGGACGAGCTGGTGCTGCAGGCGCTGGCGAAAGTGCAGGTGCCGGTGCTGCTGCTGATCAACAAATGCGATCTTTTGGAGAATCCGCAGAAGCTTCTGCCGCATATTGAACGGATGACAAAGATCCGCGAGTTCGCCGAGATCATTCCCCTGTCGGCGCTATCCAGCTACAACCTGGAAGCCGTCGAGAAATGCGTGGCGAAATATTTGCCCGAGGGGCCGTTTCTGTATCCCGTCGATCAGGTGACCGATCGCAGTTCCCGCTTTCTGGCGGCCGAGATCATTCGCGAGAAGATCACGCGTCAACTGGGTGACGAGCTGCCTTACGAAGTGACGGTCGAGATCGAGAAATACACCATCCAGGAGGGCGTCGTGCACATTCACGCGCTGATCCTCGTGGACAAGGAAAGCCAGAAGCAGATCATCATCGGCACTCGCGGCAGTCGCATGAAGCTCATTGGCAGCGCCGCACGCATCGACATGGAGAAAGCCTTCGATGCGAAAGTGATGCTCAACCTTTGGGTCAAGGTCAAGAGTGGCTGGGCCGATGACGAGCGCGCTCTCCAAAGCCTTGGCTATCACATCGACTGAGGCGGAGAACGCGGCATGAGTGCCAGGATCGAACTGCAGCCCGCCTGGGTCCTGCATGCCCGGCCCTATCAGAACAGCAGCCTGCTCGTCGACTTCTTCTCGCTGGACTTCGGTCGCTTGCGAGCTGTCGCTCGGGGCGCCCGTCGCGCGGGGTCGCGCACTCGTGCCCTGCTGCAACCCTTTCAACCGCTTCTCATCACCCTTGTCGGTCGGCAGGAACTGAAGACTCTCAGCGCGATAGAGGGCAGTCACGGGGCGTTCAGTCTGCAGGGCACTCGACTGTTCAGCGGGCTCTATCTCAACGAGCTGCTGGTGCGACTCCTGCAAGGTCAGGAAGCCCATGGGGATCTGTACCGTTCTTACCAGCAGGCCATCATCGCGCTTAGCGCCGAGCGCGATGTCGCGACCATTCTGCGCCGCTTTGAACTCTCACTGCTGGAGAGTCTGGGCTACGGCCTCAATCTCGAGGTGGACTGCCGGACGGGGGAGCCCATCACCGCGTTGGGTCACTATCTCTTTCTCGAAGACGAAGGCTTTGAGCGAATCGCCCATGTCAGTGATCTTTCCTCACGCGCACATGTCATCTTTTCGGGTGCAGAGCTGTGTGCATTGCGCCACTGCGATTTCCCTGAAGCCGCTCACGCTCGTGCAGCCTTGCGCCTGACCCGCATGGCGCTGCAACGCCTGCTGGGTGACAAGCCGCTCGCGAGTCGGGAATTGTTCCTGAGCGCCCATCCCCGGGAGTGAGCCGGACCTTGCCGGCTTGCTTTCAGGCCCCGGCAATACAGGGTAAAATCGCCGCAAATCAATTGTGAGTGTCCCTGATGTCCATCCAGTATCCGCTGATTGAAGCGCAGATCGGCAATACGCCTCTGGTGAAGCTGGCGCGCTTGCCCGGCGAGACCAGCAATACCGTGCTGGTCAAGCTCGAAGGCAACAACCCCGCCGGCTCCGTGAAGGATCGCCCCGCCTACAACATGATCCTGCAGGCCGAACTGCGTGGAGAGATTCAGCCCGGGGATACCCTCATCGAGGCCACGAGCGGCAATACCGGCATCGCCCTGGCGATGGTCTGCGCCGTGAAGGGCTATCGCCTGATCCTGATCATGCCCGAGAACATGTCAGCCGAGCGTCGGGCTTCAATGTCTGCCTATGGCGCACAGTTGATTCTGGTGACAGAGGAGCAGGGCATGGAAGGTGCGCGTGATCTCGCTCAGCGCATGGCGCGCGAAGGGCAGGGCAAGGTGCTCGATCAGTTTGCGAACCCCGACAATCCCCAGGCGCACTATCTGCACACCGGCCCGGAAATCTGGCGTGATACACAAGGCACCATCACCCACTTCGTCAGTTCAATGGGGACGACAGGCACCATCATGGGCGTGTCGCGCTACCTGAAGGAGCAGAATCCTGCGATCACCATCGTCGGTCTGCAGCCACAGGAAGGTTCGCGCATTCCCGGCATTCGGCGTTGGCCGCAGGAATACCTGCCGGCGATCTTCGATGCCTCTCGTGTTGATGAGGTGATGGACATCAATCAGAGCGATGCCGAGAGCACCATGCGTGCGCTGGCCAGGGAAGAAGGCATTTTCTGCGGTGTGTCGTCTGGTGGCTCCGTGTTTGCGGCGCTGCAACTTAGTCGTCGATTGCACAATGCCGTCATCGTGGCCATCGTGTGTGATCGCGGCGACCGCTATCTTTCCACGGGCGTCTTCGCCTGATCTTTCCATTCGCGCACAGGGCCCGGGGCAGTCGGCACTGACCTCTCCGGCAGCGTGTGTGCCCTGCAGCAACAGGTAGACTCCATGAGCAGTACACGACGTCGCAACAAACTCCCCACCGAAGCTGTCGAGCTGCAGGTGCAGCGGCTGAGCCATGATGGCCGGGGAGTCGCCAGCATCAATGGCAAGATCGCGTTTGTTGATGGGGCACTCACCGGCGAGACCGCAAGCGCGCGTTATGTGGCGCGACACAAGCAGTACGACGAACTGCGCGCCGAGACCATCCTTGTTTCCGCCGCCGAACGCGTCGAGCCACCCTGTGCCTATGCCAGCGTTTGTGGTGGCTGTGCCATGCAGCATCTGCATCCCGATGCGCAGATCCAGCTCAAGGAGCGCGTGCTGCACGAGCAGATGCAACACATCGGTGGCCTGCAGGAGTATGAACACCTCCCTGCGCTGCGCAGCCAGAGTGTCGGCTATCGGCGCAAGGCCCGCCTCGCCGTGCGCTATGTCATGAAGAAGGATGCGATGCTGGTGGGCTTTCGCGAGAAGAACAGCACTTTCATTGCCCAGATGGATGACTGCGCAGTCCTGAACCCACGGGTGGCGCGACTCATTGCTCCGCTGCGCGTGTTTCTGGCTGCCCGCGATTGTCGGTACACCGTGCCGCAGATCGAGGTGGCTGTCGGTGAAGTCGAAGGGCATGACTCACGGGGTGTGCATGCGCCAGACGAAGTCGCACTGATCGTGCGGCATCTGGAGCCACTCACGCCCGCCGACCAGCAGGCATTCAGCGACCTTGCCCGCGAACATGGCGTCACGCTCTATCTGCAGCCAGGGGGCAGTGACTCTGTGCATCGGCTGTGGCCAGCGCAAGGTGAGGACCGGCTCCACTACTTCCTGCCGCAGTTTGGACTGCGCATGGCATTTCATCCCACCGATTTCACCCAGGTGAATGGCGAGTTGAACCGTGACATGATCGCTCGCGCACTCGAGATGCTCGATCCACAGAGGGACGAGACCATCCTCGATCTTTTCTGCGGACTGGGCAATTTCACGCTGCCATTGGCCACGCGCAGTCGTCATGTGGTGGGTGTGGAAGGCAGCGACGAGATGGTGCGGCGCGGGTTCGAGAATGCTCGAGCCAACGGACTCGACAATGTCGAATTCCATGCCGCGAATCTGTGCGTGGACTTCGGTAGTTCCACCTGGGCCGCGCAGCGTTACGACAAGATTCTGCTTGATCCGCCCCGTTCCGGTGCCCTGGAGATCATTCCCGTGATAGCCGCCATGAGGGCGCGCAAGATTCTCTATATCTCCTGCAATCCGGCCACGCTGGCGCGCGATGCAGGTGAACTGGTCAAACACGGCTACCGGCTGACACGCGCTGGTGTGATGGACATGTTCCCCCATACTTCACATGTCGAGTCGATCGCCGAATTCGTGCTGGCGAAACCCTGACGCAAGACAAGAGAACTGCCCCCATGGTCCAGGTACGAGATACCCACAAGTTCAACCCAGACGGCAGTATCTGCTTCGATGAGTGGATAGCGTCCCTGCAGACGCGCGGCACGCTGGAGCATATCGAGCGCATTCGGCAGGCCTGCGATTTGAGCTGGACTCTGGAGCAGAATGCTCGTGCCACCAATACCGTGTGGGCAGGGCGCAACAGTTATTTCACCGGCCTCGAAATGGCCGAGATCCTGGTCGACCTGCGACTGGACAGCGAGGCCCTGATTGCCTCCATTCTGTATCGCGGCGTGCGCGAGTCACGCGTCGGTCTGGAGGTCGTGCGTGAGCAATTCGGCGAGGAAGTGGCGAAACTCGTCGAGGGCGTCCTGCGCATGGCGGCAATCAATGAGACGGACACTTCGCGCACCCGCGTGCTCGGTCAGAGCGATGATCAGGTGGAGAATGTCCGCAAGATGCTGCTGGCGCTGATCGACGACGTCCGCGTGGCCTTGATCAAGCTGGCCGAGCGCACTTGTGCGCTGCGTTCGGTGAAGGGTGCGCCGCAGGAGCGACGTCAGCGGGTGGCGCGAGAAGTCTTCGAGATCTATGTGCCGCTGGCGCACCGTCTGGGCATAGGTCAGTTGAAATGGGAACTCGAAGACCTCTCATTCCGCTATCTCCAGGAAGAGAACTACAAGCGTATCGCTCGGCTGCTGGATGAGCGCCGCGTGGACCGCGAGCGCTTCGTGCTGGAGGTGACAGAGGAGCTGCGGCGTCAGCTGGATCGCGCCAACATTGATGCCGAAGTGACAGGCAGGGCAAAGAACATCTACAGCATCTGGCGCAAGATGCAGGCGAAGAAGCTGGATTTTTCGCAGATCTACGATATTCGGGCTGTCAGGATTCTGGTGCCCGAGGTACGCGACTGCTATGCCACGCTTGGCATCGTGCACAATCTGTGGCGCGTGATCCCGAACGAGTTCGACGACTACATCGCCACGCCAAAGGAGAACGGCTATCAGTCCCTGCACACCGCAGTGATCGGACCGGACAAGAAAGTGTTCGAGGTGCAGATTCGCACCTATGCGATGGACGAAGATGCAGAGCTGGGCGTCTGCGCCCACTGGCGGTACAAGGAAGGCATCACCGATCCGCATTACAAGGACAGTTACGACGAGAAGATCGCCTGGCTGCGTCAACTGCTGGCCTGGCATGACGAAATGGGCATGGTCGGTGGTCTGGCCGAACAGTTGCGCAGTGATTCCACGACGCCAGATCGCGTTTACGTGTTCACGCCGGAAGGGCACGTCGTTGATCTTATGAAAGGCGCCACACCGCTCGATTTTGCGTACTACGTGCATACGGAAGTCGGCAACAAGTGCTGTGGTGCACGCGTCAACGGCAAGCCTGTGCCGCTGAACTACAAGTTGCAGACTGGCGACCGTGTGGAGGTGCTGGCTGACGAGCACAGCACGCCGAGCCGTGACTGGCTCAAGCCTGGTCTGGGCTATGCGAACACGCCGCGCGCTCAGGCCAAGTTGATGCAATGGTTCAAGACACAGGGGCGTGATCAGAATATCGCGCATGGTCGCGCCATGCTTGCAGAAGAATTCGAACGCCTCGCGGTGGCCCACCCTGATTATCGTGCGCTCGCACGCAAGCTCGGCTGTCGCAACGATGAGGCCTTGTTTGCAGCGGTAGGTGTCAGTGCGATCACCCTGGAAGAGGTGATTACCGCAGCACAGGAACTCTCGCAGCTCCTGTGCGTGCTCGACGATTCCCGCACGGGAGCGGATGCGCAGAAGCCGGCTGCTGCCACACATGTGTCGGGCGCTGGACGCTTCTCGACTCAGCTTGCGAGCTGCTGTCGCCCGCAGGAAGGAGACCCGATCGTGGGCTGTCTCGGCGCGGACAATCAAGTCGTGGTGCACAAACCGGATTGTCCGGTCGCACTGCATTATCAGCTCGAAAGTCACGAGAACTTCATCGAGGTGCAATGGGGCGATGGGCGCCGCATCAGCATGCTGGTCGATCTCTACATTCTTGCCTATGACCGCGCCGGCCTGCTGCGTGACATCACCACGATTCTGGCGGATGCCGGCATCGAGGTGATGGAGGTGAACACCCGAACCGATCGCAGTTCCGGAACGGCGCGCATGAAGCTGCAGGTGGAAGTCGATTCCTACCCGGTGCTCTCGCGTGTGCTCGAGAAGATCAGTCGCTTGAACAATATCATTGAGGCGCGTCGCATCGCGGCAGGCGAGGGCGTCGACACCATCGCTGTACCGGTGACCGTTTCCGACACCAGCGCACAGGAGGCCTCCACTCGTGAACAATGACTCTTCCATGCAGCAATTGCTGACCATCATGCGCAATCTGCGCGACTCGGCACATGGCTGCGACTGGGATCGCAAGCAGACACTTAAGACCTTGACGGGCTACACGCTGGAGGAAGTCTACGAAGTCATCGACGCCGTCGAACGCGAAGACTCCGCGCAGTTGCGCGATGAGCTGGGCGATCTGCTGTTCCAAGTGGTGTTCTACGCGCAGATCGCCAGTGAGCAGGGGCAATTTGACTTCAATGACGTGGCGGCGGCCATCAGTGCGAAACTGCTGCATCGTCACCCGCATGTGTTTCCCGATGGCACACTTGCCAGTTTCGGCAGCTCCGCACTTGCGCTGGATGCAGAGACCGTCGCGATTCGCTGGGAGGAGATCAAGAATCTTGAACGCCAGGTGAAGGCGGCGCGCTCACCTGCGGGCGCTGCTCCCAGTGTGCTCGACGATGTGCCGGCGGCACTTCCCGCGCTCGAGCGCGCGCGCAAGTTGCAGCGGCGCGCAGGTTCGCTCGGCTTTGACTGGCAGGATGCAGCACCCGTGCTGGCGCGCTTGCGTGAGGAAATAGCGGAACTGGAAGCCGCCATGGCCAATGCAGATGCCGAGGCGATCCAGGATGAATTCGGCGATGTGCTGTTCAGCTGTGTCAATCTTGCGCGTCATCTGGACATCGATTCCGAAACGGCTCTGCGCGCCTCCAATCGCAAGTTCGAACAGCGCTTTCGTGCCATGGAGACTCTCGCCCAGGCTCGCTTGCTGTCACTGCCAGCGCTGACGCTGGCCGAACTCGATGAACTCTGGGACGAGGTCAAGTCATTGCACGTGCGCGATTGAGTGCAGGATGCTCAAGGTTCAAGGCGGCTCCTTTCTTGTTTCGCTACTGGCCTTTGGTGTAAGGTCCAGCGTTCGGAGTCGCCACAAGTCTTTCATTGGCAAGTTTGTCTGACAGCAGTCAGACACCATTCAGGAGTGTTTTATGCGAGTGATATTGCTGGGGGCCCCAGGGGCGGGCAAGGGGACACAGGCACAGTTCATCGTGTCCACGTTCGGGATTCCGCAGATTTCAACGGGTGACATGCTGCGTGCAGCAGTGAAGGCCGGCACGGCTCTCGGTCTGCAGGTCAAGGAAGTGATGGCGTCGGGCGGTCTGGTCACTGATGAGATCATCATCGCTCTCGTGAAGGAACGCATTGCGGCAGCGGACTGTGCCAGAGGATTCCTGTTTGATGGTTTCCCCCGCACCATCCCTCAGGCGCAGGCGATGGTGGACGCCGGCATCGACATCGATGTGGTGGTGGAGATTGCCGTGGAAGACGAAGAGATCGTGAAGCGACTCAGCGGTCGACGTGTGCATCCTGAATCGGGTCGCATCTATCACACTGTTTTCAATCCTCCTGCTGTTGAAGGCATCGATGATGTCAGCGGTGAACCCTTGATTCAGCGGGATGATGACAAGGAAGAAACCATTCGCAAACGTTTGCAGGTCTACCATCAGCAGACGCGTCCGCTTGTCGATTTCTACAAGGGCTTGCAGCGCGCCGGCAATGCCGTGAAAGTGGAACAGCTCGACGGCGCATTGAGCGTTGACACTGTGCGCGGCGAGTTGACACGTTTGCTCTCTGCCATGTGAGGTAACTGCAGGAGTGTCAGTGCAACGCTGACACTCCTGTTGCACTGCTGTATCGCTCCGCAACTTTCTTGCACTGATCTCATCCCGTTTTTTTCGAAGTCTTCGAAAAAATATCTGAAAACAGTTTGATTTTTTTCAACTATTGAAACCTCGCATGCTGTATGCACAAAATTTTTGTGCTATGGTGCCGCTCAAACAAGGCTTGGCCTCTGTTGAAGAAATTAAAGTGGTTTTGTTCCACATATTTGGAGAGATATCAGTATGGCTAAAGTTAAAGCGACAAAGAAGGCGCCTGCCAAATCGGCCGTGAAGAAATCCGGTGATGCTGCTCCTGCAAAAGTTTCATCAGCAGCGGCAAAACTCACCAAGGCTGCAGTCACCAAAGCCAAGCCCGCTGCCGCAGCAAAAGGCAAGGCCGCTTCTGCTAAAACTAAGGCTTCCAAGAACTCTACCGCAACAAGCAAGCCCACCGCTGCCAAGGCCCGTGCCTCCGCAGTCAAGCTCCAGGCCGCTCAGACCGCTGCACAACTGAAGGCCAGCGCTGAAGCCCGCAAGGCCGCGATCGCTGCCAAGGCAGAGGCGGATCTCGCCAAGGCCGTGAAGGCATTTGCCGATGCGTGGAAGAAGAAGCGCGCGAAAGCGGACGCCATCAAGGAAGCCGCACGCACCAAGAAGGAAGAACTCAAGCGCAAGATCGCCGCCAAGAAAGCCGCCGTGAAAGCGAAGGCCGCTGCACAGAAAGCCGCAGCCAAGGCGAAAGCTGCTGCGAAGAAGCGCATCGCACGTGAGCGTCTCCTTGCCAAGCGCGCACTGCTGAAGGCACGCACAGCTGCGAAGAAACTCGCAATGAAGGAAAAAGCCGCTGCGCGCCGTGCTGCAGTGAAGGCGAAGGCCGCTTCCAAGAAAGTCGTCAAGGTTGTGAAGACTGCGGCGAAGACAGTGGCTGCAAAAGTCACTGCTGCCGTGAAGGCGAAAGCCCCAGCGAAGAAGGCAGCACCTGCCAAGGCTGCATCGAAGAAGGCAGCTCCCGCAAAAAGCGCAGCGAAGCCTGCAGTGAAGGCAGCAGCAAAGAAGGCGGCTCCTGCGAAGAAAGCAGCTGCTGTGAAGAAGGCGGCACCAGCCAAGCCTGCAGCCACGAAAGCGACAGCTGCCAAGCCAGTGGCCAAGGCCCCTGCGAAGGCGGCAAAGGCACCGGCGGCCAGCAAGGCGGCTCCTGCTGCCAAGCCTGCTGCGCGCAAGCCTGCGGTGAAGAAGACCGCTGCTCCTGTTGCAGCGCCTGTTGCGGCTCCCGCTGCACCAGTGCCTACTGCAGGTTGATCGTCTCCTGCAGCAAAGTGATGAGCCAGTGCAATCCCTCAGCGCCGAAAAGCGCTGAGGGATTTTTCATTGTGTCCGGTATAATTTCGGCATGAAACGAATTCTCGCCATCGACACTTCCCATACAGTTTGCACCGTTGCTTTGACAGCTGAAAACCTGGTGTTCTCACGCAGTAGTGCCGCGCCTCGGCAACACGCCAGTGAACTGCTGCCCATGATCCAGAGTCTGTTGGAAGAACACCGGATTCCAATGCGGGAACTCGACGCGATCGCTCTCGTGATCGGTCCTGGGTCGTTCACCGGATTGCGCATAGGCGCTGGCGTGGTTCAGGGCCTGTCTTTTGCCACGGGGGTTCCGGTGTTTTGTGTTTCCTCGCTCGCCGTGATGGCGATGAAGGCGCACCTTGCACATTCAGTGACAGTCCTCAATGTCTGTCTGCAGGCGAGGGAGAATGAAGTCTACGCCGCCACTTATGCCATCCAGGACGGCCGTCCTGTGCTGCTGGGGGTGGAGCAGGTCTGCACGCCTGAAGCACTGCGCTTCGAGGCGCCAGGTCTTGCAGTGGGTGATGGATGGGCGCTGTGTCCCGCATTGCCCGGAGCGGCGCAGGCCCTGCTCGAGTGCCGTTGTGACGCGCTGGCACTGGCAACCATGGCTCTCGCGCTCGCTGGTCGTGGCGAACAGGGGGTGACAGCCACTGCTGTTCTCCCCGTTTATCTCAAGGATCAAATGGATTATCAGGCCTGATATGGAACTCGATTATTTCCAGATTAGCTTTCTCGCCTTCCTGCAAGGCTTGACGGAATATCTTCCCATTTCCAGTTCAGCTCACATCCTGTTGCCAAAGGAATTGCTGGGTTGGCCCGATCAGGGGCTGGTGTTCGACGTTGCGGTGCATGTCGGCAGTCTGCTTGCAGTGCTCACCTATTTTCGCGCGGATCTGTTGCGGCTATTTGTAGCCTGGCAGACGTCGCTGCGTACAGGTGCCATGTCCCCCGATGCCCGTCTCGCCTGGTTCGTCGTGGCAGGCACGATCCCTGCCGGCATTGCAGGCGTACTGCTTTCGGATCTGATCGAGCTGTATGCGCGCAACATGCTGCTGATCGCTTTCACCTCTATCTTCTTCGGCATCCTGCTGTGGTGGTCGGACAATCGGCCTCTGGTGCGTGTCGGCATCGAGCAGCTCACGCTGCGCACGACATTGATTGTCGGCCTTGCCCAGGTCCTCGCCCTGATTCCAGGCACCTCGCGCTCCGGTGTGACGATGACGGCGGCGCTGGCCTGTGGGCTCGACCGCAAGGCAGCTGCCCGCTTCTCGTTTCTGCTGGCGATTCCCATCATCGCCGCCAGTGGTCTGCTCAAGGGTGGGGAATTGCTGCGGGATGAGGCGCAGGCGCAGTGGGGTGTGCTCGCGTATGCGGTGCTCGTCTCGGCACTGGTGTCGTTCTCCTGCATTCACTATTTTCTGAAGCTGATCGAACGCATGGGCTTCCTTCCCTTCGTGATCTATCGAGTGCTGATGGGTCTGGGACTGCTGTACGTGCATTACTTCGTGCAGGCTTGAAGGACACTCTCATGGCCACAGGGGCAGACTTCAAGCTGGAGCGGCATGAAGGTCACCTGGCGCTGACCTGCAGCAGCGATCCTTCGCTGGGTGCTGTCAGCATTGACTTCGATGACCGCTCGCTGGCCTGGCGCCAGCGACATCCCACTCAGCCGGAGGCCCTGCTGAAGGCCGTCGGGATACGAGGCGGGCAGACTCTTCGCGTACTCGATGCCACGGCGGGGTTCGGACTCGATGCGTTCATGCTGGCCAATGCGGGGTGTGAGGTGCAGATGCTGGAACGCAATGCCTGGGTGCACGCCTTGCTGGCCGATGGGCTGCAGCGTGCGGCGGGCAGCGACGATGAACGCGTGCGCAAGGCGGCGTCACGCATGCATCTGCTGCATGCCGACAGCACCTTGGTCGGGCCAGAGTTGTTGGGGGAGGTGCCGGATGTGGTCTATCTCGACCCGATGTTTCCCGAGCGCCGGCGCAAATCAGCCAAGGTGAAGAAGCCCATGGCCATGCTGCAGCTGCTGCTGGAGGCTGAACCCGACGCCCCTGGGATGCTGGCCTGGGCCATGGGGCTGGGCGCGAAGCGCGTGGTCGTCAAGCGCCCACGCATCGCCGGCTTTCTCGATGGGGGCAAGCCCTCGTACCAACTGCCCGGTTCCTCGAGCCGTTTCGACGTCTATCTGTGTCAACCCAGCAGTCGCACCAGCACGTCTTCATAGATGCTGCTGAGCGCGTCCAGATCCGCTGCACGCACGTTCTCATCCACCTTGTGGATGGTGGCATTGCAAGGGCCCAGTTCCACCAGCTGCGTGCCCGTGGGCGCGATGAAGCGGCCATCGGAGGTGCCACCTGTGGTGGAGCATTCCGTCTCAAGTCCTGTCACCTGCCGGATGCTGGCCGAGACCAGGTCAATGAAAGCCCCGCGACGGGTCAGGAAAGGCCTGCCGGACAGATGCCAGGTCAAGGAGTACTCCAGGCCGAAGCTGTCGAGAATCGCCGTGGTGCGTGTCTTGATGGCCTCTTCGGTCAGCGCGGTGGAATAGCGGAAATTGAACGCCACCTCCAGTTCGCCCGGAATCACGTTGTCCGTGCCCTTGCCGGCGTGAATGTTCGATATCTGGAAACTCGTCGGCGGAAATGACTCGTTGCCTTCATCCCATACTTCTCGGCACAAGGCATCCAGCGGCGCCATGGCGCGATGGATGGGATTGCGGGCGAGGTGCGGGTAGGCCACGTGACCCTGAATGCCATGCACGGTCAGGCGCCCATGCAGCGAGCCACGTCTGCCGATCTTAATTACATCGCCGGTCTGACTGGTGCTGGAGGGTTCGCCGACGATGCAGTAGTGAATCTTTTCCTGTCGCTGTTCCAGCACTTCCATGACCTTGACTGTGCCGTTCACCGCGCTGCCTTCCTCATCGCTGGTGATCAGGAAGGCGATGGAGCCATGGGGCTTGCGGCCGCTGGCAAGAAAGCGCTCGCAGGCCGTGACCATGGCCGCGATGCTGCCCTTCATGTCGGCCGCACCGCGACCGTAGAGAAAGCCGTCGCGGACTTCGGGGGCGAAAGGGTTCGACGTCCAGTGCTCCAGGGGGCCGGGTGGCACCACATCGGTATGGCCGGCGAAGGCGAACACCGGCTCCTGCGTGCCTAGTCTTGCCCAGAAGTTCTGCACATCGCCGAAGGGCAGCGACTCCACCACAAAGCCCATGGCCTCGAGACGCTGGGCCAGCAGTTGATGACAGCCTGCGTCACTGGGAGTGACCGAGGCCTTCTCGATCAGGGAAATGGTCAGCGCCAGAGTGGGAGACATGCTTATCCTTCCTGCAGATGCGTGCTGCGTTGTCAGTTGTGCGTGTGAAGTTCTTCGTTGAGTGCTATTGCCGTCTTGTTCGCCTTGCATTCCACGGCACCGGTGACGGAGTTGCGGCGGAACAACAGGTCGGATTGACCGGACAGCTCGCGCGCCTTGACCGTGCCGACCACCTGATTGTCCTTGTCCAGCAGCAGCACCTTGGTGCCGGCTGTCACATAAAGGCCAGCTTCCACGATGCAGCGATCGCCCAGCGGGAAGCCGAGGCCGGCGTTGGCACCGATGAGACAGTCACGACCGATGGAAATGACTTGCGTGCCACCACCGGAGAGCGTGCCCATGGTGCTGCAGCCGCCACCCAGGTCGCTGCCCGGGCCGACCATGACACCTGCCGAGATGCGGCCTTCCACCATCGCGGGGCCTTCCGTTCCGGCGTTGAAGTTGACGAAGCCCTCATGCATGATCGTGGTGCCTTCGCCGATATAGGCCCCCAGTCGCACACGCGCCGTGTGGGCGATGCGCACACCTTTGGGCACCACGTAATTGCTCATCTTAGGGAACTTGTCGACAGACATCACCTCCAGCAGTTCGCCCTGCAGCCGTGCTTGCAGTTGACGCGCCGGCAAGTCAGCCAGATCGATCGCCCCCTTGTTCGTCCAGGCCAGGTTCTGCAACACGCCGAAGGCACCAGTCAGATTCAGCGAATGGGGCTTGTGCAGTCGATGCGACAGCAGATGCAGCTTGAGATAGACCTCCGGAATGGAGGCCGGAGCGAGGTCCTGCGCGATGAGCATCACCGTGAGATCGACGTTTGCTGCGGCCAGCGCGCTCAGCGTGTCCTGCATGGGCTCAGGCGCCAGCTTCACCAGGGACGACACTGCAGCGGGTGCCAGCGCGCAGAAGGCATTGCCACCTGCGTAGCCGCTCGCCGCTGCCACAGCCGCTGCGAAGGCGGGGTCCGGCTCCCGGAGCACGATGGGGTAGTACACCTCGATGATCTCGCCGCGACTGTTGCGAGTGCCGAGGCCGATGCCCAGGCTGTGCAGGGAAAGGGAGGATGTCATGTCGGATACCTCTTAGGGATGCTTGCGTGATTCAGGAATGTTCGAGCAGCTTGGCGAGCACGCTCGGGTCGGCCGAACTCAGCCAGCCAGCAGCTGAGTGCAGCAGCGGGCGTCGAATGAGCGCCGGTGCGGCCTGCATGAGCGCGGGCGCGGTCTCGAGCGAGAGGGCCAGACGCGTCTGCTCGGGCAAGGCGCGCCAGGTGGTGCCTCGGGTGTTGATCAGTGTCGTCAGAGGCAGGGCCTGCAGCAGCGTGGCGCACAACGTCGCATCAATGCCGTCCTTGCGGTAATCGTGAAAGCGATAGGCGACGCCGTGGGAGTCGAGCCACTGGCGCGTCTTGCGAATGGTGTCGCAATTGGCGATGCCGTAGAGCGTCAGCATGGTTCAGTCACCCAGTTCCTGCCGGATGTCGTTCTGCAACTTCTCGATCAGGTCAGGGTCGGTGATCTTGCGGTTGTCGGCATCGAGAATGAAGAACAAGTCCTCGACACGCTCGCCCAGAGTGGCGATGCGCGCATTCTGCAACTGGATCTTGTGGTCGGCGAAGATCTTGCCGATGGAAGCCAGGATACCGGGCTGATCGATGCAGCTGATCTCCAGTGTCGTCCACGGTTTGTCATCGGCATTGATGACTTCAGTCTCCACATGGCGGCTGAAGTGTTTGAGCTTGCGATCGATGCGCTTGGTCGAAGCCTTCAGGTGCTGACTCGGGTCCTGCAGATACTCCTCGATCAGGTTGATGATCTGCCGGCGGCGCGCGGGGTCATTGCTGACTGCAGTGCCGTCACTTTCAAGTACGGTGAAGGTGTTCATGCAGTAGTTCTTGGCCGACGTGAAGATGCGTGCGTCCATGATGTTGAGGCCGAGCTTCTCCATGGCAGAGGCGGTGCTGGCGAACAGATGATTGCGGTTCACCGTGTAGATGAATATCTGTGTACCGCCTTCGTTGGGAGATTCACTGACATCATCGACGAGAATCAGCGTCTCCTGACCCTCGCTGCGCGCAATGGCTTCAGTGTGCCACGCGATGTTGGCGGTGGACTCGCGCACGAAGTATTCGTCGTCGACATTGGCCCAGATGTGCTCGATCTGCTCGGGGCTGAGCCCGCGATCGGTCAGTTTCAGGAAGGCACTTTCCTGCTTGTCCTTGATGCGGTCGGCGCGGTCGATGGGGTTCTCCAGACCGCGCCGCAGGGCGCGCTTGGTGCTAAGGTAGAGCTGGCGCAGCAGAGACGCGCGCCAGGTGTTCCACAAGTTCGGATTGGTGGCGCAGATGTCTGCCACTGTCATGCAGTACAGATAATCCAGGTGCAGCTTGTCGCCGACCGCCAGCGCGAATTGCTGGATCACTTCCGGGTCGGCGATGTCCATGCGCTGAGCCGTCATCGACATCAGCAGATGCTTGCCGATGAGCCAGGACACCAGCTTGGTGTCCCAGGCACTCAGATGATGCAGGCGACAGAACTCCGCGCCATCCACCATGCCCAATGTGGAGTGATCGCCTCCGCGCCCCTTGGCAATGTCGTGATAGAGCCCGGCGATGTAGAGCAGTTCGACCTTGGGAAGGCGCTTGACGATGTGCGCCGCGATCGGAAAGTTCTCTTCCGCCCCGGGGTAACGGAAACGACGCATGTTCTCCACCACCTGCAGGGTGTGGGCGTCCACCGTGTAGATGTGGAACAGGTCGTGCTGCATTTTCCCCGTGATGGCCCCGAAGGCGGGCAGGTAGCGACCGAGCACGCCATAGCGGGACATGCGGCGCAACTGCGAGGTCAATTCATGCGGCGAGCGCAGCAGTTCCATGAACAGGGTGATGTTGCGCAGGTCCTTGCGAAACTTCTCGTCGATCATCACGCTGTGCTCGCGGATCAGACGAATGGTGGCGGCGCGCACGCCCTTGATTTTCGGGTTTTGCGCCATCAGCACGAAGATTTCCAGCAGCGCGAAAGGGAAACGCCGGAACACACCGGGATTGGTCACTTCGATGTAATTGTTGCGGATCTGGAAACGCTTGTTGATGAGCGTGATCTCTTCCTTCTCGCCCGCGCGCAGGATGGCCTCATCGAAATGCTGCAGCAGCACATCGTTGAGGCCGCGCAGCGTGGCCACGGCGCGGTAGTACTCCTGCATGAGTTTCTCGACGGCCAGGCTCTTGTCGTCGTCCGCGTAGCCGAACATGCGCGCCAGATCCTTCTGTCTGTCGAACAGCAGACGATCCTCCTTGCGACCGGCGAGCAAATGCAGGCCATAGCGAATCTTCCACAACAGGCGCTCGCCGTTGGCAAGGTCCTGGTATTCCGAAGGGGTCAGGAATCCCAGGCTCACCAGGTCGGCGAGGGTGTCGGCCTTGTAGTGTCGCTTGGCGATCCAGGCGATTGTCTGGATGTCGCGCAGCCCTCCGGGGGAGGCCTTGACGTTGGGCTCCAGGGCGTAATCGATGTCGTAGTATTTTTCATGCCGGGCAATCTGCTCGTCGCGCTTGGCCTTGAAGAAAGCCTTGGCAGGCCAGACGTCATCATCCTGGGTCTGGGCGATCATGGCATCGCGCAGGGATTGCGGGCCGACGATCGTGCGTGACTCCATCAGGCTCGTGGCCACGGTGATGTCCTTCAGCGCTTCCTGACGGCATTGCGCGATGGAGCGCACGCTCTGCCCGATCTCGAGATTGATGTCCCACAGAAAGGTGAAGAAACCGCTGATGGCGGTGCGGTAATCCTGATGATTGTCGTGGCGCGTCAGCAGCAGCAGGTCGATGTCCGAATGCGGATGCAGTTCGCCACGGCCATAGCCTCCCACGGCTAGCAGGCTGACATCCTCGGCCTTGCCCCAATCGTAACGCTCCCACGCACAGCGCAGCAGTTCGTCCATGAACCAGGAGCGGCCGATGACCAGCTGCACGATGTCGGCGTCGTCTCGATAACGCTCGTCGAGTACGCGGCGGGCGTGAGCCAGCGCCTCCTTGAACAGCGGCACTGGCTGCGTGCTTTCTCGCAGTCGCTGGCGAAATGCGTCCGGGTTGAACAAGGACTCGCGCAGGGCAAGATCAGCGCGCAAGGGAGCAATGACGACGGTGGAGGGGCTGCCTGGCTGCGTCCACGCGGACGCCATGGGTTCAGAAGTGTTCATCGCTGCGTCGCGTCAGCACTTCCACGCCGTCGCTCGTGACTGCCAGCGTGTGTTCCCACTGGGCCGAGAGGCGACGGTCGCGCGTGGTGACCGTCCAGCCGTCGGACTTCGACAGCTTGGTGTGATGCGTGCCGGCATTGAGCATGGGCTCGATGGTGAAGGTCATGCCTTCCTGCAACACCACGCCCGTGCCGGGTTTGCCAAAGTGCAGCACCTGCGGATCTTCGTGGAAGATTCGGCCGATGCCGTGCCCACAGTACTCGCGCACCACGGAAAAATGATTGCTTTCAGCAAGGCTCTGGATGACATGTCCGATATCGCCGAGTCGCGTGCCGGGGCGAACGATCTCGATGGCGCGATAGAGGCATTGCCGGGTCACGTCGATGAGGCGCGTCACATGGGCAGGCACTTCATCGATCACGAACATCTTGCTGGTATCGCCGTGGTAGCCATCCTTGATGACAGTGACATCGATATTGATGATGTCGCCTTTCTTCAGAATCTTGGCGTCGCTGGGAATGCCATGGCACACCACGTGATTCACGGAGGTGCAGATGGACTTGGGAAAGCCGTTGTAATTGAGCGGCGCCGGGATGGCCTGCTGCACATTGACGATGTAGTCGTGGCACAGGCGATCAAGCTCGCCGGTGCTGACGCCCGCCTTGACGTGAGGTCCGATCATTTCGAGGACTTCGGCAGCGAGCCTGCCGGCCACGCGCATTTTTTCCAGTTCTTGTGGCGTCTTGATGGTGATTGCCATGGTGTGTCGTCGTTTGCAGCTCTGGCAGATCACTGCCGGGATGTTCAGGGCCGGGCCATTGTAAAGCAGGACTTGGGCGATTGACACCGCCAGTCCAATGGCGCGGCGGGCATCACGATGCATCCCGGCGCTTTATGTCCCAGGGGCGTTGTGGTATAAAGCTGCGCGCTTTGGAGCTCCCAGGGGTTACAAGGCGCATTTCATTATCAACATCAACGTCGCACATATACCGACACATGTTTTCTGGGTGCCTCGCGCGCGGCAGCGTGCACGGGGTGGAATCATGGGGTGTATGGAGGCTTAACC
>JACCDX010412694.1_pt1 | contig 31978 bp, 31 predicted proteins | sample 7449681 | NCBI WGS metagenome assembly JACCDX01 (sample SAMN15323450, study PRJNA562643) | freshwater metagenome | isolation source: river surface water | place: USA:Blue River Watershed | collected 2017-08-18
GCCAGCGTTCGTCCTGAGCCAGGATCAAACTCTCCATAGAAAGTTTTCATCTTGGCGATCAGACAAACAAACTGTCGTTTAATTTGTCATTTATATACCAAAGGAAATCAACGGGTATAGCTTTTTATGGCTATACCTCATTGAGGTATTTATATTTGCCGTGGTTATTAATTAATCAAAAGCATTGTAAAACAATGATTTTTCGCTATTGAAAGCATGACTAACTAAGCCACTATTGGCATTGACTTATGGCACGCTGTTGAGTTCTCAAGGTACGGATGCGCACTGCTTCTCAGAATTTCTCCTGATTTTCAGGGCAGATCGCCAAACTTAGTGCATGCATACAGGCAAGGTCAAACCGGCCTAAATGAGTTACTAGATCTGGCTGACGCTCAATTTCTTGAGCATCTGTGCCTACTGTCCGGCCTAAATCGTCCGTTCCCAGCAAGGAGCGTAACTATACATACGCCCTAGGGACTGGTCAAATCGGGTTAGTCAGATGTCGGATAAAGCTGTAAATCGGTCAAAAATGCGAATTATCCACGCCCGCTAGCGTTTTTTGAGGCTTTTGCTGGCCCTAGGATAATTCGACGGCGGCGAGATCTCTCTTGCCTTTTCGCAAAACCGCATATTTCCCGCATAAAAAGTCAGATTTTGAGGGCCTGAAATCCTCCCCCGAAATCTTCTGATTATTGAGATATGCGCCACCTTCTTTAACGATGCGTCGCGCCGCTGATTTCGAGTCCACGACCCCGGTTGCTGCTAAGAGATCTACCCACGTCGGAATTTCTTCAGAAGAAGAGATTGTTGTTCGTGGAAGTTCAGCCAATGCAGATGCAAGTGTTGCTTCATCAAGCTCTGAAAGCTCTCCTTGACCAAACAATGCACGTGCAGCCGCTTCTACGCGCTGTGTTGTTTCCTCAGAGTGCACAAGTGAAGTTAATTCACGAGCCAGTGCGCGATGTGCTTCACGTAAACCTGGATTCTCATTGTGTGATTTTTCAAGTTCGATAATCTCTTCATGAGATTTGAAAGAGAAGACCTTTAGGAAATTAATGACATCTTTATCATCTGAGTTCAACCAGAACTGAAAAAATGCGTACGGTGATGTCATTTCGGGATCTAGCCAAACAGATCCGCCAGCGGTCTTTCCAAACTTAGTTCCATCCGCCTTCATCAAAAGTGGAACTGTTAATGCATGACCGCTTCCCTGTTCAACGCGTCGAATGAGATCAAGACCTGCAACGATGTTCCCCCACTGATCAGAGCCTCCCACCTGTAAGGTACAGTTATTGCGACGATAGAGCTCTAGGAAGTCATACGATTGAAGAACCTGATATGAAAACTCTGTATATGAGATTCCGCCACCTTCTAAACGGGCAGAGACTGAGTCCTTTGAAAGCATTTGATTAACACTGAAGTGCTTTCCAATATCACGTAAAAATTCGATTGCGCTAAGAGGTGAGGTCCAATCTAAGTTATTCACCACTTGTGCTGGATTTTTTGGTGCATCGAAATCTAGAAATGCAGAAACCTGCTTACGAATTCGGTTAACCCAACCTTCAACGATCTCTGTGCTGTTAAGTGTGCGCTCCTCATTCTTTCCGCTGGGGTCTCCGACCAAACCTGTTGCACCGCCTACTAATGCGATCGGGTTATGGCCTGCTAATTGAAAGCGACGCAGGACAAGCAGAACAACTAAATTTCCAGCGTGCAATGAAGGCGCGGTTGGATCAAAACCCACATACAAAGTTGTTGGCTTCTTGAGCGATTCTAGGAGCGCTACTTCATCAGTTGATTGGGCTAATAAGCCACGCCAGCGTAGATCTTCAATCAGGTTCATGCGCTCATCATCTCTGAAAATGCCTTGTGCTTGCTGGCTATTTCCTGTTGGGTTTTAGTATTAACTTGTAAAGCTTCCTTGATCTGCTGTGCAACCGCTGCAGGCGCAGTACCACCCGATGTTGTTCTGGAGTTAAGTGCGCCATGAACGGTAAGAACTTCGCGCACTCCCCCATCTAGCTCTGGGTGAATCGTTGCGAACTCTTCATCTGTTAATTGATGCAACTGGCGATCAGTTTCTTCGCAGATCGCAACACATTTTCCTGCAGCTTCATGTGCATGCGCAAATGGCACATTCTTCTTGGCTAGGTAATCGGCGATCTCAGTTGCAAGCGAGAAACCCGTTGGAGCGGCTAATGCCATTTTTTCCCGATCAAAATCAGTCGTTGCAATCATTCCAGTTACAGCAGGAAGTACCAACAGCAATGTGTCGATGCTGTCAAAGAGTGGTTCCTTGTCCTCTTGCAAATCACGGTTGTAAGCAAATGGAAGACCCTTAAGCATCGTTAATACACTTACAAGATTTCCAAGTAGACGTCCAGATTTTCCTCGTGCCAGCTCTGCCATGTCTGGATTCTTTTTCTGAGGCATGATCGAGGAACCGGTTGAGTAAGCATCTGCAACCTTGGCCCAAGCAAACTCTTGCGAAGACCAAATTGTCCATTCCTCACCAATTCGAGATAAATGATTTCCGATCATTGCAAAGATAAAGAGCGCCTCTGCGACATAGTCACGATCACTAACCGCATCAATACTGTTGGCAAATGTTGAATCAAAACCTAAATTTTTCGCGGTGAAGGCTGGTTCTAATGCAAGTGACGAACCAGCAAGGGCGCCAGCTCCAAGAGAGCTAACAGATGTACGTGACAACCAATCATTGATTCGATCTAAATCACGTGCAAAGGCATGTGCATGCTTTGCTAACTCATGACCAAATGAGACAGGTTGTGCATGTTGAATATGTGTAAATCCTGGCGCGGGATCGTTGATGTACTCCGCTGCTTTTTCGAGAATCGCGGTTTGCAGTTGGGTGAGTAATGAAGCGATCTCAAGCATGTGGTCAATAGAAAAGAGTCGAAGGTCTGTAGTGACCTGATCATTACGGGATCGTCCAGCCCGCAGCGCTCCCCCTACGGCACCCAACTTCTCAGTCAGGCCACGTTCAAGAGCGCTATGGACATCCTCATCCGTTTCAATAGCTGTAAAGCTTCCCGCAGATACCTCTTGAGTCAGCTCTTTGAGCGCATTAAGAATTACATCTGCATCCTTGAGTGAAATTAACCCACTTTTCTTCAAGATCGCCAGGTGGGCCATCGAAGAACGAAGATCATATGGAGCCAAACGCCAATCAAAGTGCACGCTTCTGGACAGGGCAAAGACTGAGTCCTCAGGACCTTGCGCAAAACGTCCGCCCCATAGAGCCATTACTTCCTCTTTCCGTCACCTTGTGCGTAAGCCAGCAATTCTTTCGCTAAATGTGCTCCACCGGTGGCTTTCTTCGACACCAAAATAATCGTGTCGTCACCTGCAATGGTTCCGATAACTCCAGTAAGCCCAGCATGGTCCAAGGAACTGGCGAGAAATTGCGCAGCCCCCGGCGGGGTATGGATAACAGCCAAGTTAGCGCTGTGATCGACAGAGAGAATAAGCTTCGAAGGCAGTGGAGTGCTCCGAACTATCGCATCATCTGAACTTTCGCGGATTTGATAGGTACTTTCACCATCCTTGTTCCGCGCACGAACCGCACCAATCTCTTCTAAATCTCTGCTGGCGGTTGCCTGGGTGACTGCATAACCTGCTTTTTTTAATAACCTAACTAGATCTGATTGCGAGTGTACCAATCCCGCTTGAATTAATGAGATCGCTTTTGCTCTACGTGCCGAAACTGATTGAGCGTTACTTGGCATCTGACATCACCTTCTTGAAAATGGAAATGAACTTATTGATTTGAAGATCGGTAACAATTAATGCTGGCGCGATACGGATTGTTGTTTCATTAGCCGCATTAACTAGAACTCCAGCCTCGCGCATTGCCGCTGATACATCAGATGCTTTTAGGGATTGGAGCTCAATTCCGATAAGCAAACCTGCACCTCGTACCTCCTTAACGCCAGGAATCATCGCAATCTCTTGCATAAGATTATTTCCCTGCAGTTCAACTTTCTTTAAGATCTTTTTGGATTCAATAAAGTTGATCGCAGCTAAACCTGCAGCAGTAGTAACTGGGTTTCCGCCAAATGTAGAGCCATGATCACCAGGTTGAAATAACTCAGATGCTTTACCCAGAGCAATCATCGCTCCTAGTGGCAATCCGCCTCCTAGGCCTTTAGCCAGGGTAATGACATCGGGTGTGATTCCTGAATACTCGTAACCAAACCAATCACCGGTTCGACCCATCCCGGTTTGAACCGCGTCAATAACTAGAAGCGCACCCTTCTCATCACAAAGCTGGCGAAGCTGTAGCAAATAATCAGATGGTGGAACTACAACACCAGCTTCTCCCATGATCGGTTCGATAATCACCATTGCGGTTTTTCTTGAGACCGCTTTACGCATCGCATCGATATCACCAAAAGGAACATGCTTTACACCCTTAACAAGAGGTAGAAAGGGTTCACGTTTAGATGGCTGACCAGTAAGAGAAAGCGCGCCCATGGTTCGTCCATGGAATGCACCTTGTGCGGCTACAACCTTGATTTTGCCTGTTTTGCGAGAGAGTTTAAAGGCGGCTTCATTGGCTTCGGCTCCAGACTGGCAGAAGAAAACCTTTGCGCCTTTATCTCCAGTAAAAGAAGCTAATTTTTCAGCTAATTCGACAGCGACAGGATGAGCATAAAAATTACTGACATGGCTAAGGGTAGATACCTGCTGGGTTACCGCCTTTACAATTGAAGGATGGGCATGGCCCAAAATATTTGTGGCAATACCTCCTAGAAAATCTAAATACTTTTTGCCATCAGCATCTGTAACGACAATCCCATTACCTTTAACTAAGGCGATTGTGGGTGTGCCGTAATTATTCTGGACCGAGGTACTCCAGCGTTTCAGGATCTTTTTATTTGTCATGCAACCACCAACGTTCCGCCTTTACCAGCTAACGCTGATGCAAAGCTATCTGGATCCGTACCATCAATAATTCGTACCGCCTTTGCACCAAAAGACAAAGCATCTAAAGCAGCTTGAACCTTGGGAGCCATTCCTTCGGCAAATCCACCTTTAATTGAATCAAGTTCGTCGGCATGAATGAGATCAATGAGTGAGCTTTTATCTGGCCAATTGCGATAAATCCCTGCAACATCTGTCATCACGATTAAGGCAGAGGCCTGCAGCGATGCCGCAATCGCAGCCGCCGCAAAATCTGCGTTGACATTTAATCCTGTCTTTAGATCTTCATCAGATGAAATAGGGGCTACTACGGGCACAAAACCATCTGCCAACAGCCCTAACAGTTGTGATGGGTTAACTGATTGGACATCACCAACGAAACCAAGTTCCGCTGGTGTTCCATCAATCAAGGTTGTGCGGCGCTTGGCAATCACCGTAGGAAGCGATCTGGCCGAGATCGCCTTTGCTGGAATACCTGATTTACTTAAAGTTGTCGCTACATCTTGTCCCACTTGATTAACCAAAACATCTTCTACAACATCAAATATCTCCTGGGTGGTAACTCTGAATCCGCCGATCCAATCACTTGTGATCGACTTGGCTTTCAGGGCTGCATCGATTTGCGGTCCCCCACCATGAACAACTACGACCTTTTCCCCCTCAGCCAGGGCGGCGGAGATGGCTTTCGCAAAGTTTCCATTTTCATCTTTCATTGCATGCCCACCAAATTTAACGACGATCATGTTGAGTACGCAGAATTCTCGTGCACATAATCATGTGTTAGGTCATTTGTAAGAATCGTGGCCCCAGATGCACCAACCTTCAGATTAATCTCAATTTCAACTAGCCGATTGGCAAAATTAACTAAGCCCTTGTCAGCATCAGGTGCGCTATTTGTGCACACCTGAACTCCGTTGAGCCTAACATCAATAGTGAATGGATCCATATGGGCATCAGCTGTACCAACCGCAGCTAAAACTCTTCCCCAATTAGGATCGCCTCCAAAGATCGCGGCCTTTAAAAGGTTATTACGTGCACAGGCTCTACCAATTTCTACCGCATCTTGCTCTGTTGCCGCATTGGAGACCTTAATTGCAACTGTCTTGGTTGAACCTTCGGCATCTGCGATCAGTTGATCGGCTAGAGATCTACATACCTGCATCAACATTAACTCCAGATCTGAATCTGATAGGGAAACCGAACTAGCACCTGATGACATGAAAAGAACTGTGTCGTTAGTGGAAGTGCAGCCATCCGAATCAATACGGTTATAGGTGCGATCAGTAACTCGCTGAAAGATATCTTGTGCATTCTGTGAAACAACCGCATCTGTCATCACGACTGAAAGCATCGTTGCTAAAGCTGGAGCGAGCATTCCCGCCCCTTTAGCAATTCCTGCAAACTCGACACCATTGATGTTTGCGGTCGCAATCTTTGGAACTGAATCTGTTGTCATGATCGCCTGAGCACTTGTTTGAAGTCCTTCATTGCTCATAACCTGACAAAGTTGATCGAGACCTGAGATAATCTTGTCCATAGGTAGCAGCTCACCAATTAAACCTGTCGAACAAACTATGGTTTCAGCAGATGAAATGCCCAGTAATTCAGCTACATGCTCAGCGGTTTTGTGGGTATCGGCAAAACCTTGTGGACCTGTACAAGCATTAGCGCCGCCGCTATTGAGAACAACGGCTCTGACCGTTCCGCCCTTTGCTACTTGGCGTGACCAAATAACAGGCGCTGCTACAACCTTGTTTGTAGTAAAAACCGCGGCAGATGTGAAATGTGGGCCCTGATTTTCAATTACCGTGAGATCAAGAGCGCCGGTGCTCTTGAGTCCAGCTGCAACAGAGGCGGATCTAAAACCTTGTGGGAGTTTCACGCTCCTAATCCATCCAACGCCAAGCCACTTAACTCCGATAAACCGCAGATCAAATTGGCATTTTGAATTGCCTGTCCTGCAGCACCTTTACCAAGATTATCTATTGCTACTGAAACTACTAAACGTCTCGTATGTTCATCCACAGCAACTTGGATCTGCACCTTGTTGCTTCCTGTTACAGCGCTTGTCTTTGGCATCTGGCCAATCGGCAATAAATCAACGAAGAACTCTTCTGCAAAATGCTTTGAATACAGGTCATGAGCCTGTTGAGTTGTCATAGTGGTTGTTAACTTTGCAGTGATTGTCGAAAGAATTCCTCTAGGCATTGGAGCCAAGATAGGTGTGAAGGAGATCTTGACCTCTTTTTGTGCGACCGCTGAAAGAGATTGCTCAATTTCTGGGGTGTGTTGATGTACACCGCCAAATTTGTAGGATGAGAGTGAACCCATTACCTCACTTGCAATCAAATTAATCTTTGCGCTGCGACCTGCACCGGTCGTTCCAGAGGCGGCCACAACGACAATGTCGGAGGAGTCAATTACTGAAATAGCAGGTGCGATACCTAGTGCGATCGAGGTTGCATAACAACCAGGATTGGCAACTTTGCTCTCTTTTTTAATCGCCTCACGTTGAGCGGGAGCAAGTTCGGGCATTCCATATACCCACGATCCTGCGTGCTTTCCGCCGTAATACTTTTCCCATTGAGTTGGATCTTCTAATCGGTAGTCAGCGCCTAGATCAACGATCTTTATATGTGTTGGGAGCTTTGCAATTAAGGCTGCTGATTCGCCATGCGGTAATGCGAGAAAAACAAGTTCGATATCTGTGAAGTCAATTGAATCTACCGAGACAAATTCGCGGCCTGCATAGCTCTGGAGTTGGGGGTGAACCGATATGACCTGCTCCCCTGCATTTGAGTGCGCACTTACAACTGTGACCTCAAAATGTGGGTGGGTGGCAAGCAGCCTCAGTAGTTCTCCACCTGCATACCCACTTGCGCCAATGACCGCTGTTTTCATGGGTCAAGCGTAAGGGATTATCTATAATTATGCAATCTTATGCATAATTATGCGGTACGGAGAACAGCTCCGAACTTTGCTGCAGCCACAGCGGTTGCCGCCTCACGCATCGCTGATACCTCTTCGCCTGTAAGGGTGCGATCTGCTGCACGAAATACCAAGGTGAAGGCCAATGAGATTTTTCCATCACCAATCTTGTCGTAGCGATCAAAAAGGGTGATTGATTCCAGCAGATCCCCTGCTCCTTCACGCAAAGCACCTTCAAGATCTGCTGCGCTTACCTTTGCATCAACAACCAGCGCTACATCCTGTACCGCAGCTGGCATTGTTCCCACCGTTGTTGGGCGTACAAGCTGAGACTCTGGAAGTGCGTTGAGCGCAACTGCAAATGCAACCGAGCGTTCAGGGAGACCATATGCGGCAATGATACGAGGATGAAGCTCTCCCGCATGGGCTACAGCTTTGCCGTTAACAATTAACTCTGCGCAACGTCCCGGGTGCCAAGGAGCAAGATCAGAACGTGCCACCGACCATTCGAGGTTACAAAGCGCCAATACATCTTGAGCAAATGCGATCGCATCCTGCCAGTTGTAGGCACGGGCCTTGCCCTGCCAGTTTTCATTCTCTACCTTGCCGACGAGCAAACCTGCGACGTGATACCCCTGCATCGGAACACTTGCAAAGATCTCATCAATAACCTTTTGATCCGGGCGATGTGAAAGATCAGGTGAAATCGCTGGAACTAACTTCTGAGAGCTACGGAAGATTGAACCCATTTCAAAGATCGCAAAATCCTTGGCTCCGCGACTGATATTGCGTTGTGCAACCTCAATCAATCCCGGCACTAGATGAACGCGCATCAGAGGAAACTCCTCTGACATTGGATTGGCTACCTTGTAGGTTGAAGCTCGTTCTCCGACAAAGCCCATTGCATCAATTGTTGCTTGATTAGTAAATGGAAAGGTCTGAACCTCTGCCAAACCACGGCTTGCGAGCATCATCGCAACCGCGCGACGACGCTTTTGATTTGGCGTCAAAGATGCATGTAATGGACGTGGTGGAAGTACAGATGGAATCTTGTCGTAGCCGATCATGCGGGCAACCTCTTCGGTGAAGTCGGCAGCGGTTAAAAGATCGGCTCTCCATGATGGTGGGTCAATGGTGAAGCTCTTCTCATCCACATCGCAGCCCACAACGCGCAATAACTCTGCAACCTTTTGAGAAGGAACATCAAAACCAAGAATCTTTGAAACATAAGTGGGGTCGATTGTCACCGGTGGCGCATAGATCGGTTCACCATCAACAACGGTGGCGACATGCTGTGCTGAGCTGTGGGCGGTGAGAAGTTGAACAAATCGAGCCGAAGCAAACTCCGCCAATGATGGATCAACGCTGCGTTCGAGACGCCGAGAGGCCTCCGAAGAAAGTTTGTGTCGGCGTGAGTTCTTGGCAATACAGACCGGGCAAAAGTGAACCGCTTCTAGTGCGATATCAGTTGTACTTTCTGTAATCTCAGAGGATAAACCGCCCATTGTTCCTGCGAGTGCCAAGGGTTGATCATCATCGCAAACCATTAAATCTTCTGGATGAAGCTGACGCTCTTGACCATCTAGGGTGACAAACTTTTGTGCCGATCCGGCGCGTTTGATCGATAAGCCACCCTTGATCTTTGACTTATCAAAGGCGTGCAACGGTTGGCCAAGTTCGAGCATCACATAGTTGGTTACATCGACAACTAATGAAATAGAGCGCATTCCCATTTTTTCAATGCGACGTCGCATCCAAATCGGTGTTGTCGCCTTGGGGTCAAAGTTTGAAAGGGTGCGTAAGTAAAACACCGAGGCGGATGATTTATCAACGATCTTGGCTGATACACCTTTACCAGTTTCTTCAAACTTTAAGGTGCGCAATGCGTCAACTGGATCTGTGAACTTAAGATCTAGAGAGCCCGCAACCTCACGAGCGATTCCTCGAATGCTTAAGGCATAACCACGATCAGGATTAACCGCGACATCAAAAATGACATCATTAATCTGCAAAGCTTCGATCGCATCTGCGCCAATCGTTACTTCACCTTCAGCAAAAACCATGATGCCAGCGTGATCATCGCTAATTCCGAGTTCGCGAGCAGAGCAAATCATTCCATTTGAAGTTTTACCGTAGGTTTCACGTGCCCCGATTTTGAAATCGCCAGGTAGAACAGCTCCTGGCAATGCAGCTACAACCAAATCCCCCACCGCAAAGTTTGTTGCACCGCAAATTACATAGCGAGTTTCACCCTCACCACAGTCCAAGCCAACATAGCGGATAGGCTTTTTGAACTCAGTGATCTCTTCAATCGATAAAACCTTTGCAAACACAAGTGGGCCAGTTAAATCAGCACCTTGCTTAATAATCTCTTCGACCTCAAAACCGACACGGATAAGGCCATCTGAAATTTGTTCGGCTGTAACAGAAGCTGGAATATCAACAAACTCTTTGATCCACGATAATGGAGCGCGCATTACAGGCCAACTCCAAACTGTCGAGTAAAACGTAGATCGCCTTCAACGATGTCATGCATATCTGTGATGCCATGGCGCACCATAAGGGTTCGCTCTAATCCCATTCCAAAGGCAAAGCCCCCGTAAAGATCAGTATCAATTCCACATGCAGCAAGAACCTTTGGATTCACCATTCCACAACCGCCCCACTCGATCCAACGATTATTGAAGTAGATATCTACCTCTGCACTCGGTTCGGTGAATGGGAAAAATGATGGACGCAAACGTGTAGTTACATCTGGACCAAACATATGGCGCGCAAAGTTATCCAAGGTGCCCTTGAGGTGGGCCATGGTGATTCCCTTATCGATAACCAGACCTTCAACCTGATGGAAAACTGGGCTATGCGTTGCATCTAACTCATCTGCACGAAAGGTGCGTCCTGGACAAATAACATAAATCGGTGGTTGCTGGGTGAGCATGGTGCGAATCTGTACCGGTGAAGTATGTGTACGTAACACCATTCCTGATTCAACTGGCTCGATGAAAAATGTATCTTGCATCGTGCGGGCTGGGTGATCTGCCGGAATATTGAGCGCATCAAAGTTGAGCCATCCCGATTCAAGCTCTGGGCCTTCTTCTACTGCAAAGCCTTGCTCTATGAAGAAATCAGAGACCTCATTTTTGATAATTGTGATGGGATGCAATCCACCGCGGTGCGAGCGGTTAACCGGCAGAGTGATGTCAACAACCTCTTCAAGTAAAACCTTACGATCACGCTCTGCCTCTAAAACAGCTGTTGCATCAGCAAGTGATTGAGCTATCGCAGCCTTTGCCTCACCGATCACCTTTCCAAATGAGGCTTTATCTTCAGGAGAGAGTGAACCCAAAGCACGCGAAGCTAAAGCAATAGGTGACTTATCCCCTGAGTGGGCCAAGCGAGCAGCCTTAAGTGAGTCTAGATCTGAAGCGGAGGCGAAGGCCTTACGGGCATCTTCCACCCAGGTTGAAATCTCCTCAACGCGCATAGGGAGAACTCTATCTTGTGGCGCTTTGTTAGCGCGGCATATTTGATAGGTGATACATAACAATTGATGCTGCAGCAGAAAGGTTCAGACTTTCTGCATTTCCAGGCATCGGAATACTTACTACCTCTATTTGAGCTACCTCTTGAGCCGTCGCCAAACCACGAGCCTCATTGCCAAAAACAGCGACGGTATCTCCGGTGGGCACAAATGATGAAAGGGGCTTCGAACCAGTTGCTCCTAAAGAGATGGCCTTGATTCCTAGCGAAAGTAAATCTTCGATAGCAACCGATTCAAATACAGGAATATGCCATAGCGATCCTGCTGTGCTTCGAACAACTTTAGGCGAGTACATATCTACGCTTCCAGGCGATGTAATCACCGCATCCATTCCAAAGGCATCTGCAGATCTCAAAATAGTTCCTGCATTTCCAGGATCCTGAACCTCTGAAAGATAAATGAATTTACGTGAACCATTGAGATTAATGGAGCTAAATTCAATCTTTGGAATTGTGCAGATCGCTAAAATTCCTTGAGGAGTGATGGTTTCGGAGAGCTCTTTCATCACTTCATCACTTACTTCAATCACATTAAAGCGTGATACATCAGCGATTTCATCTACTTTGTTTCGACCGTTGACGGTCAGATACAAGGTTTCAATCTGCGGACCACTTTGTGAAATCAGCGCTTCACGGGCGAACTGCATACCTTCTGCGACAAACTGCCCGGTGTTTCTTCTTTCCTTTACTCCCCGAGAACCAATAAGAGCCTTAACTCGCGCAACATGTGGCGAGTTAAGGCTCTCAATCATTATTGGAACTTAGAGTGCTGCAAGGCTCTTGCGAGCTACATCAACAAGGGTCTTGAATGTTGCAGGATCATTAGTCGCAAGATCTGAAAGAACGCGACGATCAACCTCTACACCTGAAGCCTTGAGGCCCTGGATGAAGCGGTTGTATGTAAGACCGTGCTCGCGGCAACCTGCGTTGATACGCTGAATCCATAAGCGGCGGAAATCGCCCTTCTTATCTTTACGGTCATTAAATGCATAAACCATTGAGTGCGTAACTTGCTCCTTCGCCTTTGTGAAAAGACGTGAACGTTGTCCGCGGTATCCGCTGGCACGTTCTAGAGTTGTGCGACGCTTCTTTGCTGCGTGTACTCCGCGCTTTACTCTCATTTAACCCGCTCCTTACTTCAAACCAAGCATGCGCTTGGCGGTTACTGCGACAGTTGGCTTTGCAGCTGACTCTGTCGATAGACGACGTGTTACTCGTGAAGATTTGTGCTCGAGCAAGTGGCGCTTTCCAGCGCGCTCGTGCATAACCTTTCCAGAACCTGTGATGCGGAAGGTCTTCTTCGCACCGCTATGTGTTTTCATCTTTGGCATGGTTATGCTCCCTTACTCCGTTGTCTCGGCAGCAGCGATAGCTTTCGCCTTGCGTGCTGCCTTTGCTTCTGCAACTGCTTCTGTCTTCTTCTTAGTTGGCCCAAGAACCATTGTCATGTTTCGTCCCTCTTGCTTTGGGGCAAACTCAACAAAACCGACCTCTGCAATATCTTCTGCAAGACGTTGCAACATCTTGTAACCCAACTCAGGACGCGTTTGTTCGCGGCCGCGGAACTTCATTGTCACCTTTACCTTGTCGCCACCCTTAAGAAACTTCTCAACCTGACTACGCTTTGTCTCGTAATCATGATTTTCGATCTTCGGAGTTAGACGCACCTCCTTCACCACAATGTGGGTCTGGTTTTGACGCGCTTCCCGTGCCTTCTGTGCTACTTCGTACTTGTACTTTCCGAAGTCCATGATCTTGCAAACAGGTGGATTAGCTTCTGGCGCGATCTCAACTAGGTCGAGACCAACTTCATCGGCCATCTTTAACGCTGTATCGATATCGACAACTCCAACTTGCTCACCGGTATAACCGATTAAACGAATTTCGGGTGTGCGAATTCGATCATTAATGCGTGGTTCAGTGCTGACTTTGTGCTCCTTCGGTTCGTTAACGCTTTGGTGTAACAGCGCTGCAAAAGAAGACCGCGAGGGCAAGAGAAGTAATTCTCTTATCCGACAAACCAGCCCGCACTAGTGGCGATGAAGGTGGGAGCGGTAACTCCTCTTGCAGTGGTTGTTACTCCACTGGTCTGTGGCAAAGGTTACCCGTTGGGGGTCTAAAAGGCGAAATCGCGCCTAATCCCAGAGGGCGGGGTGGGGCGCAGAGCACTACCCTTGAACCATGGCCAAGGAAAAGCAGGTTTTCGATATCACCAGCGCGCAAAATGCGTTGACCCGTGATCAAGCCGGTCGCCAGAAGCGTTACTTCATCTCGATGATGATTCGTACCGCTTGCTTTATTTTGACGGTCATCCTGCCTAATCCTTGGCGTTGGATAGCGCTAGCTGGCGCGGTAACCCTTCCTTACTTCGCCGTTGTTATTGCAAATGCTGGACGCGAAACAGTCTCTCGTGGTTCAGACATGGCAGAAAACAAACCTCTAGCTCTCGATTAATTCATGTCTTCAGAAACAAAAACTAAAGAGCCTTGGTCCTTTATTAAAACCTTAATCGCGTTAGCCCTGATTGTTTTATGTATCTGGGCTGCGCAATGGCAGTATCACCGTGGCGTTGATCGCCATGCGCGCAACACAATCATCGAGGAACGCATAGCAAAAGCTCCGATCTCACTGTCTGAAATAGACAAGAAGCTTTCCAATAATGAGTGGCAAAGTGTCATAGCAACTGGCAGATTTGATCAAGAGAAGCAAATCCTTCTGCGTAACCGTTATTCAGAGGGCAAGTATGGGTATGAAGTTCTAACCCTCTTTACAAGTTCATCCGGTGAAAAGTTTTGGGTTGATCGCGGGTGGGTACAAGCGGGGGCAACAGCAACAACAGCTCCAAAGATAACCAAGGTTCCTGAAACGCAGGTAAGCATCACGGGACGTTTTCGTCTGGATTCATCGCTGCCCCGAGGATCCTTCTTTGCAATACCTGGTTCTGGAGAAGGTTTAGTTTCAGAACTTAATGCCCAATCTCAGCTAGACACAGAAAAGTTTTATCTGGATTTGTTAAGTGGTTCAGATCCCTCGCTGACTCCAGCGGTTACCGCGCAACTTCCATCCTTAAGTGATGGCCCACATATGGCTTACGCCTTGCAATGGCTTTTCTTTGGCGGCTTAGTAATTTACGGACGTTTCTTAATTCGACGATCCCGTTAAATCTTGGCGGTTGTAAAGCTCGGAGTACAAACCACCCTTGCTTACTAATTCATCATGGGTTCCACGTTCGACAATTGAACCTTTTTCAAGAACCAGGATTTGATCGGCATCGCGAACGGTGCTTAATCGGTGGGCAATGACAATACTTGTGCGACCCTTAAGCGCTGTTTGCAACGCTGCATGAACCAACTGTTCATTTTCAGAATCCAAGTGCGCAGTCGCTTCATCCAAAATAACCACCGCAGGAGATTTAAGCAGCAAACGGGCGATAGCCAAGCGTTGCTTTTCGCCACCTGATAAACGGTGACCACGCTCCCCCACCATCGTGTCAAGACCGTTGGGAAGAGATTCAATTAACCTCCAAATCTGCGCCGCCTTGCATGCTTGCATCATCTCTTCTTCAGTTGCATCCTGCTTGGCGTACCGTAGATTTTCTGCGATTGTTTCGTGGAATAGATGCGCATCTTGCATTACAACACCGATTGAATCTCGCAAAGATTCCAAAGTGAGATCGCGAATATCGTGGCCATCGATTTGGATAGAGCCATCTGTGACATCGTAGAGCCGCGGAAGGAGCGCGCTAATAGTTGTTTTACCCGCACCTGATGGTCCGACAAGAGCGGTCATGGTTCCGGGAGCTGCAACAAAGGAAAGGTTTCGAAGCACTTGTCCGCTCTGAATTGTTTCCGCTTTTGCAGCAGATTCAAGGGAGGCTAGTGAGATCTCTTCGGCGCGAGGATAAGCAAAGGAGACATTTTTAAACTCGATCCGCGGCTCTTTGGTTTCAAGAGCGACAGCGTTCTGCTTGCTTTTGACCATCGGCTCAAGATCCAACACTTCAAAGACTCGTTCAAATGAAACAAGTGATGTCATAACATCAATACGTACATTAGATAGCGCAGTCAGTGGCCCGTACAGACGAGCAAGGAGCGCAGTAATTGCAAGCAAGGTTCCAACAGTTACCCCACCTTTGATCGCTAAATGTCCACCAATTCCATAAGCAAAGGCGGTTGCAACAGCGGCAACACTGGTTAAGGCGATGAAAAACAGTCGGTTGAGCATCGCCATTTTGATACCTATATCAGCCACACGGCGGGCTCTGCTTCTAAAGTATTCACGTTCTCTATCAGGCTCGCCATACAACGCAACTAGCATCGCACCAGATACATTGAAGCGTTCTGTCATTGTGCTCGACATCTCGGCGTTAACGGAAAATGATTCACGAGTTAATGCTTGCAAACGGCGACCTACCCATTTTGTGGGGATCAAAAACACGGGTAATAGCAAGAGAGAGAAAATAGTGATCTGCCAGGAGAGAATTAACATCGTGATTGAAACCAGGGCCAAGCTGACAACATTGCTTACGACTCCGGACAGTGTTGCGGTAAAGGCTTGCTGAGCGCCGATTACATCAGAGTTAATTCGAGAAATCAGCGCACCGGTTTGTGTGCGGGTAAAAAAGGCGATTGATTGCTTTTGGACATGTGCAAAGACAAGTGATCGAAGGTCGTAGATCAAACCTTCACCGATTCGTGATGAAAAGTATCGGCCAAGCATGTTGAAACCAGCATCTGCGATAGCTAATAGGCCTACGAGAATTGCAAGATTAGTAACAACCGATGCATCCTTTGGAATCACGCCATCGTCGATGAGACGCTTGAGTAGCAATGGAGTGGCAACAACTAAAGCCGCGTCAACGACGACGGTGGCCAAAAAGATAATGATGCTTGTTCGGTATGGCTTCGCAAAGGAAAAGATTCGCTTGACTGTTCCGGGCTTTAATTTTTGTTCCTTCACTGAAGGATCAGCGGTCATAGAGCGGTGGGTCATCCACGCTGCATGCATTGACATAATTAAACGGTAAAGCCGAGAGCGCGCAGCTGATCTCTTCCGTCATCGGTGATCTTGTCTGGACCCCAAGGCGGCATCCATACCCAGTTAATCTTTACATCAGTTGTCATCCCCGCAAGTGCTGCACGAGTCTGATCTTCAATCACATCCTGTAAAGGACAAGCCGCAGAAGTTAAAGTCATGTTGAGAATCGCGATATTTGCTTCATCGACCATCACATCGTAGATAAGTCCAAGGTCAACTACATTGATACCGAGCTCAGGATCAACAACATCCTTCATCGCCTCTGTTACATCATCAACGCTTGTAGCCATTGTTACTCTCCCCCTGTTGTTGTATTAATTCTAACCGCTGCATCCTTAAAAGCCATCCATCCCAGTAATGCACATTTGATACGGGCGGGAAACTTTGATACTCCCGCCAACGCCACTGCATCTTCAAGAACATCAGGATTTCCCTCCTTGGTGCCCTTGCTCTGCATCAGTTCGGTGAACTCATTGAGAATTGAATCTGCATGGGCAAAACTCTTGTTTACCAATAGATCGCTGGCGATAGAGACGCTAGCTTGCGAGATAGAGCAACCAACACCATCCCATGTGACAGAGGTAATTACCCCATCCTTTGCCGTTAAGTTAAGAGTGATCTCATCGCCGCAACTTGGATTGACGTGATGAACCTGAGCGTCATACTGCGCCGATAACCCCTTGTTCAGTGGGTGTTTGTAGTGATCCAAAATCACTTCTTGATAGAGGCTGTCTAGTTCCATTATGCAAAGTATTTCTGTGCGCCACGGATCGCTGCAAAGAGCGCGTCACAATCTGATTCATCATTGTAAAGATATAAAGATGCACGGGTTGTCGCAGGAACGCCTAACTTTCTTGTTAATGGCCATGCGCAGTGATGTCCTGTTCGGACTGCAACACCTTGGCTATCTAAGAACTGACCCAAATCATGTGGGTGAATCTGACCCACTGTGAAGGAGACGGAACCACCACGTGATTGTGTCGTCGTAGGTCCAACAACAGAGAGTTCAGGAATTTCCATGAGTCCGTTGAGCAAGTAACCCGTTAGATCAACCTCATGCTTAAAGATGTTATCCATACCGATTGCTGTTAAGTAATCGATCGCCGCACCTAATCCAACCGCTTGTGCCATGTTAGGTACGCCAGCTTCGAACTTTCGAGGAGCAGGTGCCCATGTTGCAGATGTCATCGTTACCGTTTCGATCATCGAACCACCAAAGAGAAATGGTGGAAGTTCGTTGAGTAATGAACTCCAGAGAACTCCGACACCGGTGGGTCCTACCGCTTTGTGACCTGAAAATGTAAGGAAATCAACGCCAAGTTTTGTTACATCAATTGGCATATGCGGAACTGATTGGCAGGCATCCAAAACAACAACCGCGCCAACCTCATGCGCCCGCTTAACTATTGCTTCCAGTGGATTAATAGTTCCTAAAACATTTGATTGGTGTGTAAGAGATACAACCTTGGTTCCTTCGGTAATAAGTGAATCAATCTTTGAAAGATCCAAACGACCTTCGGGAGTAACTTCAAACCACTTTAACTCTGCACCGGTTCGTGCGGCTAACTGTTGCCAAGGGATCAAATTGGCGTGGTGTTCCATCTCGGTAATGACAATGCTGTTCTCATTTGTAATATGAAAGCGATTTCCTGGTTCAGCGTTACCCATCGCATAAGCGATCAGGTTAAGTGACTCGGTAGCGCTTTTGGTGAAAACGATCTCTTCCTCATTAGCGCTTAGAAAATTAGCGATCTTTAAACGTGCGCCTTCAAAGGCATCGGTTGCTTCCTCTGCCAATTGGTGAGCACCGCGATGTACCGCTGCATTGTGAAACTTGTAGAAATCACTTTCCGCTTCAATAACAGAAAGTGGTTTTTGGCTAGTAGCACCGCTATCTAAGTAAACAAGCTTTTTACCGTCGCGAATAGTACGCTCAAAGATTGGAAAATCTTGACGTACCTTCGCAACGTTAAAGTTCATCCCTCTTACTTGCTCACATAATCTGCGTAGCCATTTGCTTCAAGCTTTTCAGCAAGCTCAGCTCCGCCTTGTTCTACAACGCGACCATTAGCAAATACATGAACGTAATCTGGTGTGATGTAACGCAAGATACGGGTGTAGTGGGTAATCAATAGGACACCAAGGTTGTTTGCTGCCTTGGCGCGATTAACACCTTCAGAAACGATGCGTAGTGCATCAACATCTAGACCTGAATCAGTCTCATCAAGGATCGCCATCTTTGGCTTCAGAAGTTCAAGCTGCATAATTTCATGGCGCTTCTTTTCTCCACCAGAAAATCCTTCGTTGACGTTACGGGTTGCAAATGATGGATCCATGTTCAGCGCTTCCATCGCATCCTTAACTTCGCCTACCCATGTGCGCAGCTTTGGCGCTTCTCCACGAAGGGCGGTGGCTGCGGTACGTAGGAAGTTAGAAACTGAAACTCCTGGAACCTCAACTGGGTACTGCATCGCAAGAAACAGTCCAGCCTTTGCGCGCTCATCAACTGTCATATCGAGAACATCTGCACCATCAAGGGTGACTGTGCCACCTGTGATTGTGTACTTAGGGTGTCCAGCGATTGAGTAAGCAAGAGTTGATTTACCTGAACCATTAGGTCCCATGATCGCGTGGGTTTCACCTGAATTAATAGTTAAGTCAACACCCTTAAGGATCTCAACTGTTCCATTATCTGTATCAACAGATACCTGCAGGTTACGGATTTCTAGTGTGCTCATTTTTTCTCTCTTCTCTCGTTACTAAATCTCTACCGTGACGGCGTTTCCGTCGATTGATACCGCATAAGTTTCTAATGGAATATTTGCAGGAAGGGTGAGAGCTTCACCGGTGCGCAAATCAAACTCTGCTCCGTGTAACCAACACTCAATCTTGAACCCAGTGACATCTCCTTCGGATAGAGATGCATCTGAGTGAGAGCAGGTATCTGCAACTGCAAACACCTCATTTCCTACTCGAGCAACACAAATTGACTTGCCGCCCTTCTCAAGAAGCACCGGCTTTCCTTCTGTCATTTGGTCTAGAGCTAGATCAGCCATTGTGCGCCGCCTTTTCTAACTCTGAGTCGATGCGATCCATAATTCGGTTTTGAACCTCTTCATTTCCGATTTCAGAAACGATCTCATTGAAGAAGCCTCGAACAACTAGACGACGTGCATCTGCCATAGCGATACCGCGAGACATTAAGTAAAAGAGCTGTTCATCATCGAAACGACCAGTTGTACTTGCATGGCCCGCACCGACAATCTCGCCTGTTTCAATTTCAAGGTTTGGAACAGAATCTGCGCGCGCTCCATCGCTGAGTAACAAGTTGCGATTGAGTTCGTAGGTATCTGTGCCCTCTGCTGCAGCGCGGATCAAAACATCACCGATCCATACAGTATGTGCATCTTTGCCAGCTAATGCACCCTTGTAATTAACATTGGACTTTGCATGAGGAACTGCGTGATCTACATGGTTACGGTGCTCAAAGAATTGACCTGCGGTTGCAAAGTAAACACCTAACAAATCAGCTGAAGCACCAGGTGCGGTAAATTCAACTGTAGGCAGGATTCGGACTACATCTCCCCCAACGGTGACGGTGATTGATTTGAATGTTGCATCCTTATCAATAACCGCGTGATGGCGAGCTGTATAAACAGATTTTGATTCAAACTCCTGAAGAGTTACAAACTTCAGGTTTGATCCTGGTGCGCAGTAAATCTCGAGATCCTCAGCCAACACTGTGTCAGTTGTGTTTTCAACGATCACCGTTGCAACAGCATGTGTTCCAAGAGTTATGCGTACACGTGAGAATTCCGCGGTATCTAGCGCGCCAGCTGTACGAGCCAAGAAGATTGGCTCAGAGAGCTCGGTATTTGCCGGGATTGATAGATGTGCAACAGATGTTGCACCTCCACGTACACGCTCAATGATTACATCATCTGAGTTTGTAAGTGGTTCTAAATTTTCACGGGTAAAGGTAACGCCTGCAGGCAGGGCCGCCTTTGCAATGAGGGAAGCTCGATCTGATTGAACCGAGGTTCCATCATGAAGGCCGTGAAGACGCTTAAGTGGAGTAAAACGCCACGCCTCTTCACGTCCCGTCGGTGTTAAGTAGTTAGTAGTTAAAACAGACATTAACCGACAGCACCTTCCATCTGAAGTTCAATAAGGCGATTGAGTTCGAGTGCGTACTCCATTGGAAGTTCGCGTGCGATTGGCTCGATGAATCCACGCACGATCATCGCCATTGCCTCATCCTCATTTAATCCACGTGACATCAAATAGAACAGCTGATCATCACTGACCTTTGACACTGTTGCTTCATGTCCCATCGACACATCATCTTCACGAATATCAACATATGGATATGTATCAGAACGAGAGATTGTGTCAACCAATAATGCATCACACTTAACTGTGCTTGCAGAGTGGTGAGCACCTTCTTGTACTTGAACCAAACCTCGATAAGAGGTACGACCTCCACCACGTGCAACTGATTTCGAAATTACAGAAGATGATGTGTATGGAGCTGCGTGAACCATCTTCGCGCCTGAATCCTGGTGCTGTCCTTCTCCAGCAAAGGCAAGTGACAATGTCTCGCCCTTTGCATGAGGACCCATAAGGAAGATCGCTGGGTACTTCATCGTTACCTTTGAGCCGATGTTTCCATCTACCCATTCCATAGTCGCACCTTCTGCACATGTAGCGCGCTTTGTAACCAAGTTGTACACATTGTTAGACCAGTTTTGAATCGTGGTGTAACGAACGCGTGCACCCTTCTTTACAATAATTTCTACTACAGCAGAGTGAAGTGAATCTGATTTGTAGATTGGAGCTGTACAGCCTTCTACATAGTGAATGTATGAATCCTCATCAGCGATAATCAGTGTGCGTTCAAACTGACCCATGTTCTCTGTGTTGATGCGGAAGTACGCCTGCAAAGGAATATCTACGTGTACACCCTTAGGAACATAAATAAATGAACCACCAGACCACACCGCAGTATTGAGCGCTGCGAACTTATTATCTCCAACTGGGATAACTGTTCCGAAGTACTCTTTAAATAGCTCTGGGTGCTGCTTAAGTGCGCTATCTGTATCCAAGAAGATTACGCCTTGAGCCTCTAAATCTTCACGAATTGAGTGATAAACAACCTCAGACTCGTACTGTGCTGCAACACCTGACACAAGACGTTGCTTTTCAGCCTCTGGAATACCTAAACGATCATAAGTATTTTTGATCTCATCAGGAAGGTCATCCCAAGTTGTTGCCTGCTTTTCTGTTGAGCGCACGAAGTACTTAATCGTGTCAAAGAAAATGCCTGAAAGATCAGATCCCCAATTTGGCATTGGCTTCTTATCAAACAATGAAAGTCCCTTAAGGCGAAGATCAAGCATCCACTGTGGTTCAGATTTCTTTGATGAGATGTCACGAACTACATCTTCATTAAGTCCACGCTTGGCGTTATCACCAATCGCGCTCTTGTCTGACCAACCGTATTCGTAGTTACCGAGGCCTTCGAGTTCTGGATGTGCTGTTGTCATGCACGGACCTTTCCATTGTTTGTGTTGGTTTGTGAACTTATGTTTTTTGTTTTTTGTGCAGTGGGGATGAAGGTTGTACAAACTCCATCACCATGGGCAATGGTTGCTAAGCGTTGAACATGTGTGCCGAGTACCTTAGATAGCGCCTCAGTTTCAGCTTCACATAGTTGGGGAAACTCAGCTGCAACATGTGCGATAGGACAGTGATGCTGGCATAACTCTTCACCCATTGGTTTTTGAGTAACAGTTGCCGCATACCCTTGATCTGAAAGAAAGGTTGCGAGCGCATCAACCTTGTGCGAGCGCTTGGCGATTGCAACCGATGCCTTTCTTTCGATGTCATCTGCGCGAGATTGAGCAAATGCGTTGACAAGATGTTCGCCAGATTGTGCTGACATAAATTTCAACGCCGCTACAGCGAGATCATCATAAGAATGTTCAAAGGTTTCGCGACCCTTATCTGACATAACAAAGACCTTTGATGGACGACCACGTCCACGTATTGATGAAGCACGTGGGTCACGAGCCTCTAAAACGCCATCTGCAACCAAAAGATCTAGGTGGCGGCGAATTCCAGCTGGGGTCAGCCCTAACCGCTCCCCTAAAACCGCAGCTGTCGAGGGACCATTTTCAAGAATTGAGCGGGCTACAAGGTCACGGGTGCGCGAGTCATCCGGGGCTTGATGTCCTATGGTCAATTTCACAACAGTATTGTGTCGTAATTCGACACGTTCAGCCACTCGGAAGCGTGCGAGTCCGCAGGGTCATAGGCTTAGGCCATGTCCACAACCAAGGCCCTGGCAACTCGGGTTTTGGCCCCCGCATCTGGATTCCTCCTCTTTGCCCAAGCTGCCATCGTTGTTACAGGAGGAGCAGTACGTCTAACAGGTTCAGGTCTTGGATGTCCCACATGGCCTGAGTGCACCCCTGGCTCCTATACCCCTAAGCCGTATCAGGTCGAAGAGCAGGTAAAGGTGTGGATTGAGTTTGGAAATCGCTTACTTACCTTTGTTTTGGTTCTTGCTGCAGTTGTTGTTGTGTTGAGCGTTCTTGCAGCTGGGCGTAAGGAGCTACGCGGTCTTGCTTTAGGTCAGATCCTTGGAATTTTCGGTCAAGGTGTTCTTGGGGGCATAACTGTTTTAACGGGTCTACATCCTGCCACCGTTGCTGCTCACTTTCTTCTCTCCATAATTCTGATTGCGGGTGCGACCTCCTTGAGAGCTCAGCGATATGCACCTTCTGTAAAAATTCAAGCGCCAGCGTTAGTTAAGAAAATTGCAACCGCTCACATCTTTGTAACTTTTCTCGTTTTAATCTTAGGGACAGTAGTTACAGGTTCCGGGCCACACGCAGGAGATGCAACGGCAGCCCGTTTTCCATTTGATCTACGCACAGTTGCATGGCTGCACGCAGATGTTGTAATCGCCCTTTTGGGAATTACCTTTGGATTGTTTGTTGTGCATGAGGTTTCTGCACACACCAAAAAGAGATTAAAGATCTTTTTGGCTATCGCATTGAGTCAGGGATTGATCGGATACGTGCAGTGGTTTACAGACCTTCCTGAAATTCTGGTTGGTCTGCACTTGGCTGGATCGACTTTGGTGTGGATCGCGTCATGGCGAATTTGGTTATCGGTTACAACAAAGAATGGATAAATAATGAGCTCAGTTACAGGGTGGACAGCGCTAGATGATCAAGCGGTCGCATACTCACGTGCGTTAGCTGCAGATGCTGTCCAGAAGGTTGGTAATGGCCACCCCGGAACTGCGATGTCTCTTGCTCCTGTTGCCTACACATTGTTTCAGCGGCACTTAGTACATGATCCATCAGATCCACACTGGTTAGGTCGTGATCGTTTTATTCTCTCTTGTGGACACTCTTCTTTAACCCTTTACATTCAACTGTACTTAAGTGGTTACGGCCTTGAGATGAAGGATCTAGAAAACTTTAGAACATGGGGCTCCTTAACTCCGGGTCACCCAGAGTTTGGACATACCGCTGGCGTTGAAATGACTACGGGGCCATTGGGACAAGGTGTCGCCACCGCTGTTGGAATGGCGATGGCTGCACGTTTTGAGCGTGGATTATTGGACCCGAATACACCTGCGAATCAATCCCTCTTTGATCATTCCATTTGGGTTATCTGCTCTGACGGTGATTTACAGGAGGGTGTTAGCGCCGAAGCGCACTCACTTGCTGGAACACAGGAGCTGGGCAACCTCAACATTATTTATGATGACAATCGAATCTCAATTGAAGGTGATACGCACAACGCATTTACTGAAGATGTTTCTGCGCGATATCGTGCTTATGGTTGGCATGTCATTGATGTAGCTGCTGCATCAGATGGCAATGTTGATCTTGCGGCCCTTGACGCTGCGATAATCGCTGCGAAAAAGGAAGTCTCGAAGCCAACCTTGATCAGGATGAAATCAGTGATCGCATGGCCAGCCCCTAAAGCGCGCGGTACAGCTGCATCACATGGTTCTGCATTAGGTGAAGATGAGATTAAAGAGACCAAGGTAGCTTTGGGGTTAAACCCAGATGAGCATTTTGCGATGCCCGCTGATGTGCTTGCACATGCACGTTTAGTAAAAGAGCGTGGAGCTGCAGCTCGTAAACAGTGGGATGCAAAGTTTGATACATGGAGAGCTGCAAACCCAGACAAAGCTGAATTGCTGACCCGCTTACAAAACAAATCTCTTCCAGCGGGTTGGGATTCACAGTTGCCGGTCTTTGCTCCTGGCAAGGATGTAGCCACACGTGCCGCATCTGGCGAAGTTATCAATGCAATCGGTGCAGTTCTTCCAGAGTTTTGGGGAGGATCTGCCGATTTAGCGGGATCCAACAACACAAACATTAAGGGTGGTGGATCATTTCTGCCATCAAGTAGCCACATTGAGGGAGCAAACCCCTACGGAAGAATTATTCACTTCGGAATTCGTGAACATGCAATGGGTTCGATTCTCAATGGAATCACATTGCATGGGTTAACCCGATCATTTGGTGGAACCTTTGCAGTCTTTAGCGATTACATGCGACCTGCAGTTCGCTTAGCTGCATTGATGAACATTCCAAGTACATTTGTTTGGACTCATGATTCAATCGGCGTAGGTGAGGATGGACCTACACACCAACCGATCGAACACTTTGCTGCACTTCGCGCGATTCCAGGCTTGGATGTTATTCGCCCTGCAGATGCCAACGAGGTAACGGAAGCGTGGAAAAAGATCATCACACGCGGTCGCGCAAGTGGAATCCTGTTGTCGCGACAGAATCTTCCGGTCTTTGACCGCACCGTTTGTGAACCTGCATCAGGGGTAGCAAAGGGTGCCTACATTTTGAAGGATGTACCTTCGCCGCAAGCTATTTTGATTGCAACCGGCTCTGAAGTTTCTCTAGCAATTGATGCACAAGCTGCCCTTGCAACTGAGGGAATCAATGTGCGCGTAGTTAGCGCACCATGCCTTGAATGGTTTGCCGAGCAGGATCAAAGTTATAAGGATTCTGTCCTCTCCCCTGGTGTTGTAAAGATCAGCATCGAGGTTGGAATTGCGCAGGGTTGGCGTGAACTGATTGGTGATTCAGGTGTTGCAATCTCACTTGAACACTATGGAGCATCAGCTGATGCAAAACGCTTGTTTAAGGAGTTTGGTTTCTCAGTTGACAATGTTGTAGCCCAAGTAAAGAAGGCGATCTAATGTCGGTTCAAGAGGTGTCTGCTGCGGGAACATCCATCTGGCTAGATGATTTATCCCGAGCAAAGATCACATCTACAGATGCCCACGCTCTGCCAGCTCGCATAAAGAACAGCGGTGTTGTTGGTGTAACTACTAATCCCAGCATCTTTAGCGCAGCGATCAGCGGCGCGGCAGAATACGCATCCGATATAGCGCAGATGAAGAGTTTGCATGTTGATGAGGTTGTTAAAAAGCTGACCACTGATGATGTGCGCCAGGCTTGTGATGTATTTACCTCTATTTACCAATCAACTAATGGCGTAGATGGACGCGTGAGCATTGAGGTCGATCCACGTTTAGCGCATGACACCGAAGGAACAATTTCGGCAGGTAAAGAGCTTTGGGCAATCATTGATCGCCCCAATTTGATGATAAAGGTTCCCGCAACGATCGAAGGTTTGCCGGCGATAACCGCGTTGATCGCAGCGGGAATCAGTGTCAATGTAACTTTAATTTTTTCCGTCAAACGTTACGGACAGGTAATTGAGGCGTACATGAATGGTATTGAACAATGTGAGGATCCATCACAGGTTCATTCGGTAGCCTCTTTTTTCATCAGCCGCATTGACTCATCAATCGATGGTTTACTGAAGAAAAATGGTTCAGCTGAAGCCACCGCGCTGCTGGGCAAAGCTGCGATTGCAAACGCACATTTGGCATACCAACTCTTTGAGGAGAAGTTTTCAACTGAGCGCTGGAGCACACTTGCCAGCAAGGGGGCACATAAGCAACGTCCGCTGTGGGCATCAACAGGTGTAAAGAATCCTTCGTATGAAGATACCCGTTATGTGGTTGAACTTATCGCTCCTGACACCGTAAACACCATGCCCCAATCAACATTAGATGCCTTGATTGATCACGGAGTAATCCACGGGAACACAATTTCAGGTCAATATCCGCAAGCGGTAGAGGTTCTCAAATCTCTTTCTGCTTTAGGGATTTCTTTGGATGAGGTAACAACAGAGTTAGAGATCGATGGAGTAAAGAAGTTTGCCCAAGCATGGGATGAACTTCTCGAGAATGTAAAGGCTGCGCAGCAATCATGAGTTCAATCAAGGGTAATTCACTGTCTAAGATCGATCGCACATCACAAGAGTACAAATCTCTTCAAGCCTTCCATGAAAGGTTAAAGGCAAAGGATTCGACAATTTGGGGGGCTGAAGCACAGGCTGAAGCAGCGATCCGCATGAATTGGATCGATCTTCCTGAAAGCTCGCGTGATCTTCTGCCACAGTTTGATGCCCTTGCCGCTAAGCACCGCGATAAGAGCAATGTGATTTTATGTGGAATGGGTGGATCCTCTCTTGGGCCAGAAGTAATTGCTCAAAGCTTTGCCAAGCAACTTTTTGTTTTAGATTCCACAGATCCTGATTATGTAGCCCACGCACTTAACTTTGATCTATCAAAGAGTGTCGTTGTTGTTAGCTCAAAATCAGGTTCGACAATAGAAACCGCTTCACAGCGCGCGCTCTTTGAGGGTGCATTTAAGGATGCGGGTTTGAATCCGGCGGATCACATGGTTTTTGTAACCGACCCTGGATCACCTTTGGATCAGCAGGTTCGTGCAGCTGGTTTCACAGTTGTAAACGCCGATCCCAATGTAGGTGGACGATTTAGTGTTTTGAGCCCATTTGGATTGGTGCCAGCGGCGTTAATCGGTGTGGATGTTTCAGTACTGCTAGACAATGCTAGTGACACCAAAAAAGCTTTCTTTGCTGATTCACAGATGATGTGCGATATCGCTTACCTGTTGGCGCATGTATCTGATCAATATGTTGCATATACCGATGAGGCATCTGGAATGCCCGGTTTGAGTGATTGGATTGAACAGTTAGTCGCTGAATCAACTGGCAAGAACCAAGTTGGACGCTTACCTGTGGTTGCAGAAACATCTCATAATGGTCGCGAAGGAAACGCCTTCAGTATCTCCTTTGCAGGTAACGCGGATTTAGTTGTTGAAGCAGATCTTGCTTCTCAGTTCATTATTTGGGAATGGGTTACCGCATTAGTTGGCGCAGCCCTTGCCATTGATCCCTTTAATCAGCCAAATGTGACTGAAGCAAAGGAACAAACCTCTGCCCTACTGAATGAGTGGAAGGGAGTTCTGCCCTCATTCACACCTGACTTAACAGATGGCGCCGTTGAGATCTTTGGAGCTGGAAAGAATGCAACTGATGCGTTAACGCAGTTGATTGCACAGATTCCTGAAGATGGATATGTCGCGATCATGGCCTACCTCGATCGAAAAGATGATGCCGCTATCGCTGAACTTCGCGCAATCCTTGCTGATAAATCAGGACGTCCTGTGACATTTGGTTGGGGGCCACGCTTCCTGCACTCAACAGGACAGTTCCATAAGGGTGGGCAACAAAATGGTGTTTTCTTGCAGATAACTGGAAATGTAAAAAAGGATATTACGATTCCGGGTCAGAGTTATGGATTCAAAACTTTGGTTGCAGCTCAAGCGCTGGGCGATGGAAAAGCGCTGGCATCAAGAAAATACCCACTGCTTCGATTTAATCTAACAAATCGTGCAGCGGGTATATCTGAATTACTTGATGCCGTTAAATCACTTTAAGATTTAATCCTCATCCTCTCCGCGAAGTTTACGCAGAGCCTCTTCTAGAAGCTTCTCGCCCTCAGCATCGGTGCGACGCTCCTTAACATATGCAAGGTGGGTCTTGTAAGGCACATTGACTTCTGGGCTAGGCGGATTGTTTCGATCGCGACCTGCTGGGTAACCGCACTTTGGGCAATCCCATTCTGCGGGGATAACAACTGTCTCTTCTACAGCAAATGAGGGACGGACTTCATGGCCGTTAGCACAAAAATAAGAAACATAGGCACGTGCGATTGAATCGCCACGCTCTGCCTCGCCCATTGGGCCGGCACCAACACGACTTCCACGAATTGCACTTGCCATGTATATCCCCTTGTTTGTCTCTTTGTTGCTGAGTGTTGCTGTGTGTTGCTAGCGGTTCAAATTACTTCAACTTGATTACTTAAGGCTCTTTACTTAAGAACGAGCGAGAGCGCCACAACGAGTGCGAACCAGAGTCCACCTGCAACGATTGTGATGCGATCAAGGTTCTTTTCCACAACAGATGATCCGCCGTAGTTAGATGAGACGCCGCCACCAAATAGATCGGAGAGGCCGCTTCCCTTACCCTTGTGAAGAAGTACCAAAAGGATCATGAGAACACTTGTGATGATAAGTGCGATTGAGAGAGCTAGTTTCACTTTTCTTCAACTCCTAGTTCGTAGAGGGTAAGGATACCCGCCCAAAGGGGGTAATGCTTACTCCGTTACCGCGTGGAACTTAACGATCTTGGCTAATTCCTCAGGATCTAGGCTCGCCCCACCAATCAATGCCCCATCCACATCTGGCTTCTTCATGATTTCTACGATGTTTGAAGACTTCACTGAACCGCCGTAGAGGATTCGCATATTGGCCGCGATCTCTGGTGAGCCGATACTTTCAATCTCTTCACGGATTGCTGCGCAGACCTCTTGGGCATCTTCAGGTGTTGCGGTCTTCCCGGTACCGATCGCCCATACAGGTTCATAAGCGATAACAATCTTCTTGAGCTCAGGCTTTGTAAATCCTTCAAGACCTGCACGAATCTGACGAATAACATGGCTGACATGTGTTCCAGCTTCGCGAATTGCTAGCTCTTCACCAACACAAAAGATTGGTGTGATCTCATTAGCAAGTGCCGCTTTAATCTTTCGGTTAATCAATGCATCTGATTCATTATGAATTGCACGTCGCTCTGAATGGCCAATAACAACATATGTGCACCCTAGCTTTGCAAGCATCGAACCAGAGATATCTCCGGTAAATGCACCTGATGTCTCTGGTGAAAGATCCTGTGCGCCGTATTGAAGACGCAAACGATCTCCATCAACCAAGGTTTGAATTGAGCGAATATCGGTAAATGGTGGGATGACCGCAACATCAACCGCGTCGTAATCCTTGTCCTCAAGACCGTAAACCAACTTTTGAGCAACTGCGATCGCCTCAAGGTGATTGAGGTTCATCTTCCAGTTTCCTGCCATTAATGGTTTACGCATTACCCGCTCCTATGCTCAGTATCTGTTTATTAAATTAATTCAAGCGCCTTAAGGCCAGGAAGTTCCTTGCCCTCTAAGTACTCAAGTGATGCTCCGCCGCCAGTTGAGATATATCCAAACTGAGAATCGGCAAAACCTAATGCGCGTACAGCTGCAGCAGAGTCTCCTCCACCTACAACTGAAATTCCAGAAACTTCGGTCAACGCCTGAGCGACAACCTTGGTTCCGGTAGCAAAGTTAGGGAACTCGAAAACTCCCATTGGGCCATTCCAGAAAACGGTTTTGCACTTAACAATCTCGGCAGCAAAGGCTGCGGCAGAAACCGGTCCAATATCTAGTCCCATTTGATCTGCAGGAATCGCATCTGCGGCAACAAGTGTTGGTGGCGCATCTGCGGCAAAGGCAGGAGCCACAACAATGTCAGTTGGAAGTAAAAGCTTTACTCCATTCTTTTCAGCTGTAGCGATCAATCCCTTAACAACATCAAGCATCTCTGCTTCAACAAGAGATGTTCCGATCTCTCTGCCTTGGGCCTTGAGAAAGGTGAAAACCATTCCCCCACCGATAGCTAAAACATCCACCTTGCCTAAGAGGTTTTCAATAACACCAAGTTTGTCGGAAACCTTTGCACCACCTAGAACAACACCATATGGGCGCTCAGGGTTTTGTGTGAGCTTCTTTAGAACTTCTACCTCTGCGGCAACCAACTTGCCAGCTGCATGAGGAAGTAGTTGAGGTAGATCAAAGACCGATGCATGCTTGCGGTGAACCGCGCCAAAACCATCTCCAACATACACATCAGCTAACTTGGCAAGCTCTGCAGCAAAGAGTGACCGCTCAGACTCTTCCTTGCTTGTCTCTGCTGCGCTAAAGCGAATATTTTCAAGAAGAAGAATCTCTCCAGCCTTTAAAGCCTGCGCGGCAGCTATTACTGATGCACCTGTTACTTCACCTGTGAACTTCACTTCACGACCCAGTAGCTCTGCTAAACGCTTTGCCACTGGAGCAAGAGAAAGCTCCGGCTTTGCTTCACCTTTAGGGCGACCAAGGTGAGCTGCGATTACCAGTGATGCACCCTTTTCAAGCAGAGCTTGAATAGTAGGAAGCGAGGCTTTGATACGTCCATCATCTTTAATGATTCCCTCTTTCAAAGGAACATTAAGATCGCAACGAAGAAAGACCCGCTTTCCTGCTACATCAATTGTTGAAAGATCTGGCATTACAGAGATTTGCCAACGTAATCGATCAAGTCAACGAGGCGGTTTGAGTAACCCCACTCGTTGTCATACCAACCAACGATCTTGACCTGGTTACCAATTACCTTGGTGAGACCTGCATCGAAGATACATGATGATGGATCGGTCACGATATCTGAAGAAACGATTGGATCTTCAGTGTATGAAAGGAATCCCTTAAGTGGACCATTTGCTGCAGCCTTCATAGCAGCGTTGATCTCTGCCGCTGTTGCTTCCTTAGCAAGTTCAACAGTTAGATCTGTTGCAGAACCTGTTGGAACTGGAACGCGCATTGCGTAACCATCTAGCTTGCCCTTGAGCTCTGGAAGAACTAGTGAAATCGCCTTTGCTGCACCAGTTGATGTTGGGATCATGTTTGTAGCTGCTGCGCGAGCGCGACGAAGATCCTTGTGTGGGAAGTCAAGAATTACCTGGTCATTTGTGTAGGCGTGAATTGTTGTCATCAAGCCCTTAACAATTCCCCAGTTGTCCTGAAGAACCTTTGCCATCGGTGCTAGACAATTAGTTGTACATGAAGCGTTTGAAATGATGTTGTGCTTTGAACCGTCATACTGAGTGTGGTTTACACCCATAACGATTGTGATGTCCTCATCTGTGGCTGGCGCAGAGATGATTACCTTCTTCGCACCCGCTGTGATGTGCTTTTGAGCATCTGCAGCCTTGGTGAAAATACCTGTTGATTCAACAACAACATCCGCCTTGACTGAAGCCCATGGAAGGTTTGCTGGATCGCGTTCTGAGAAAACCTTGATTGTCTTTCCGCCAACGGTGATTGAATCATCTGTGTATGTGACCTCTAGGCCTAGGCGACCCAAGATTGAGTCGTACTTCAATAGGTGAGCCAAAGTCTCATTTGGTGTTAGGTCGTTGATTCCGACGATGTTGATATTTGGGTTTGTTAGAGATGCAC
>JACCDX011703781.1_pt1 | contig 31943 bp, 57 predicted proteins | sample 7449681 | NCBI WGS metagenome assembly JACCDX01 (sample SAMN15323450, study PRJNA562643) | freshwater metagenome | isolation source: river surface water | place: USA:Blue River Watershed | collected 2017-08-18
ATTTAGAAACTTGTTTTAAAACCTTTTTAGACACTATTATCTTACTTGTATCTACTAATACTTTGTTTTGCTTTTTATACTTTAAAACAGCGTTAAAATAGCTTGTACCATCTATTACAATAGGTAAACTATCATTCAATGGTTTTATTTCTAATTCTGTAGTGTTTTCAGTAAAATAAACATTTTTGTTTATAATTGAAGTGCTATCTGTTTTTGTGATAGCTGTAGAATCTGTATTGGTTTTTATATCTGTTTTAGATACATCTACTTTTCTTGAAGCACAAGAAGTAATTAATAAAAGTAAAACTAAATATTTCATTTGGTAAAGTATAATGCTGATTCAGCAATGCGTCTATTTGTTAAACCATTTAAGACTTTACCAGCAGCTTTATTCCACTTTAAAAACTCTTTAGCTATGTTACCATCATTTGGATTGATATTAACCAATTTTAACAAAGTAGATTTTTGTAAATTAGCTACGCCTACATTATACGCAAAAGAAGTTAACGCGTTTAACTGGTTTACATTTATTTTTGACTTTACAAGTTTCAATACATCTTCAGCAAATTCATCAGCAGTATGTGCTAATATTTCATTAGCGTATTCTCTTGTAATTTGTTTGTCTGTTATTTTAACTTTAGTTCCGTTTGGGTAATAAGTGTTACCATATCCGATTGTAGAAATACCTGCAGGACATTTGTAAGGTCTGTCACTATATCCTTCAAAACGTTTTATTAACTCGTAACCTTTATCGCTTAATTTCATTTATATCAGCTTTAATTTCTTTTGCTCTATTGAATGCGTCTTTTAATAATTTCCAAATGTCAACTTTAAACGTTTCTTCAATGTTTTCTTTAATAGATACTAATTCAACAAAGATTAATAATATAGCACATATTTTGGTAAACATAAAGTCAAAACCAAAAGCTGATTTGATAAATTCATTTAAAACAAAGTTGTCTATTAAAAAAAGAAATATAATACAGATTTCGTATAATGCCATTTTAGAAATAACATTAGATAGTTTCCTGCTTCTTATACTTGACCAACCGTTTAACTTTATGCTTTTAAATATACCAGTAAAAGTATCTAATATTATCGCACTACCTACGGCTATTAATAAGCCATAGATAGGTACGAATAATAAAATTAAAGAGGCAAAAAAATAATTAATGTATTTCATTCCAAGTTTATTCTTCTATTACTTCTTCTTTAGGTGCTAAAGCATTAATAGCTTGTGCTACTGCTACTGCATCTGCTAATTGTAATAATCCACCTTTTTGAGCCAAGTGTGCTACTTGTACTAAAATTTCAATTGCTTGATTTGTTTCCATTTTTGTTTTTATTTAGATTGTTTATTAATTAAATGTAAAAATACAAATTTTGTTTTAATTATTCGGTAATGATAGTTGAACCATTACAGGATTGTTAATTAAGTAAATTGCATCTTCTATTTGTTTTTCCATAGCAGTTACATCTAAAACCGAAGCTAACCATCCAACTACAATCTCTTCAGTCAAATCATCGAAAGGAATATATCCCTCTGCTTCAGGAGCTGGAAAACTTTGCGCTCCATAAATATCACTTGAAACTTCATTTTCGTCTGTTCCGATTAATCTCCAGTGTACAGTTTGAACAACGTTTGTTAAACCATCTTCGTCAATTACGCAATCCATTGGATTTACGTTCCATTTAAAATTTATCATATTACTTGTTTTTTAAAATTTCTATTTCTGCTTTTAGTTCTTTAACTGCATTAATAAGAATGTATGTTAATTCGTGACCGTTAAAATTTAAGATGTCAATTTCTTCTTCATCTGTTTCATTTAATTTTCTTTTTATTGAACTAACACTATCAGGTAAAATTTCAGCTATTTCTTGAGCAATAATTCCAACTCCACCTTTACCTTTTTTAAATCCTCCTAAACCATTATAATCATAAGTTATAGGGTTAATTTTTAGCAATTCATTTAAACCTTTTGTGTATGAATTTATATTTTCTTTTATTCTTTCATCTGAAGCAATAGTCCATAAAGCACTTGTTGGTTTAGCAGCACTATCTGTTGATAACTGTAATTGATAACTTGGCGAAGTTGTTCCTATTCCTACGCTGCCGCCTGATAAATTTAATGAATTAGTAAAAGATAAAGTAGCAGTTGATGTTGCATTTGATGAACATTCCAACATAGCATATCCACCACCTGTATTACTTACTTTTATTTTTGCACCTGCAGTTCCACTTTGAACTTCAAGTTTCTCACTTGGCGCAGTTGTTCCTATACCTATGTTGCCTGATGGATTTATATATAATCTTGTAGTGTCTACATCACCTGTTTGAGTTGAAGATGTAATTATAGAAAAATCGCCCCAATTTACTTCTTCCGAAGATAATAACCAACTTCTACTTGATGTATTTGCTGTTGAATAATTTATTCTATAACCACCTCCTCTTGCTGCTCCAGATTTAGCTCTTATAACTCCATTAACATCAAGACTATAAGCAGGACTTGTTGTTCCTATTCCTACGTTGCCTGAAGTGTTAATAACAATAGGAGTAGTTCCAGCTTTTGAATTTACAAAAGAAAAATTATTATCTCCGTAAGTACCAATTCTCCAATCTTGTTGGTTAGTATTATTGTTTATAAATCTTAAATAAGAATATAGTCCTGAAGTTGTACCGTTACCACTTTTTAATATTAAAGATGCAGCATTGTTTGTTCCAGTTGTTTCGAAAGTTCCTGACATATCACTAGAACCAAACATTCTAAAGTTACCATTAACGTCAAGTTTGTAACCAGCGTCTGTTGTAGTGTTGATTCCTACGTTTCCGTTTGCGAAAAACCCCCCTTTTATTGTATTATTTGTTGCAAACCATAAAGGTACATTTCTTGATTCTCCTATAACTGTAAAAGATGATTCAGTTGAGAAAAAACCTGAAGTAGTACCATTTACTTGAGTGTAAAGAATACCGCCTGAAGTTCCATTTATTGTAAGTGTTTTATAACCTGAAACATCTACTGGACTTGCAGTTCCAATTCCTACACTTGTTCCATTGTCAAATATCAAAGAGTTACCAATTGCACTTGCTCCAGTAAATTTAGGTATGTAATTTGTTGTTCCTGTTCCTGTAACTGGATTTGTTAAAGAAGTTTGATATGTTGTAGAATCAATACTACCATCAGCTTTTAAGAATTGAGAACTTGTACCACCTGATTTGATAAATGACTTTGCAGTTAAGTTTTCTTTAAAAGTAGCATTTTCATTAGCCAAAATTAATAAAGCACTTGAAGTTAAACCACCTACTCTAAAATCAAGCCCAGTTGATGAAAATATATTACCATTTGAACCGTGACCAATATTAAGTGTTTTTGTTAAATCACCCGTATTTTTAAATGTTATTTGAGCAGCGTCACCATTTTGAAATGTAGTTCTATTAGTAGTTGTAAAAGTTTTATCACCCGCAATACTTTGGTCACCTGTTAATTTAACAACTGCATTATCTAAAGCGTAAGTTGAGTTATCATAACTAATTGTCGTTCCTGATATTTTAACAAAACCAGTTCCATTTAAAGCAGCTTGTTTTCCGTTAAATGTATTCCAATCAGTTGAGCTTAAGTATCCATTAGTAGATGTATTGGCTTGACTTATTGAAATAGTTCTATTAGCACTTAAATCACCTCCACCTGATAATGGTGCGTTAGGTGTTATAGTTATAGTTTTTAAAGCTTTTGTATCTAAAGCAGTCTGTAAATCCGTTTGTGAACTTAATGTTCCTGTAATCGCACCCCAAACTGCTGCACTATCTATGATTTCTACATAAGTAGAACCAGTCCAACGGAATATTTTATTGTTATCTACTGTAACATATATTTTACCAGTTTCACCTGTAGCTGGTAAAGCAGCGTAGTTAGCAACTTCAATAATGTCATCAACGTATGAAGGTAATTGTGAACTTGGAACTTTGCCATCAACTAAATCAGCTTTTAAATCTAAAGCATCTTGTAAATCTTCTTGGTCTGATAGTGTACCTAAAATAGTACCCCATTTAGCGTATGAACTACCTTTGTTTACATTAATTTCAATTACAGTAGGTGTTATATTTAAAGTAACTTCATCTGTATTATCAATTACGCTAATATCTACAATTTGGTCGTTTGGTTGTGCAGTAACTTCAATATTGTTTACAATTTCAGTTACACCAATAGTAATATCATCACCCATTTTTTTATCTTGTTACTTCGTTAGTAATATTAAACCCACCTTGTACATACGTTTTAACTACTCCACTTGATAAAGTAATTTGAATATCGTATACATAATTGTAAACAGGGATGTCTATAATTTGTGTGTTAATTTTAAATTCTCCATTTGCAGCATTAGTTATAGTAATACCTGCAGAAGAAACCGAAGTAAGAGACAAAGCAGCTACAGTATCTGAATAACTCTTGCGTAATTGCATTCTAATAGTTGCACCTGTTAAGTTAACAACTGTATCGTTAATCTTTAATTGAAAAGCAACTTCATCAAAAGTATCGCCTTTTATATGTGTAAATTGTAAACTCATTTTTTATCTTTTATTTTATTTAAAAATAGTTGCAGTTTTTTTACGTTAACCGCTTTTGGCTTGTAAGTTTCTTTTTTGAAAATATAATAATCCATTATTTCTTGCGTGAATATGATTTTCGTAATTTGTTACCCATTCTAAATTTTCAACTCTATTATCAGTTTTGATACAATTTATGTGATTTACCTGTTTTTTTAATTCTGTATTATCAATAAATTCTTTCGCAACTAATTGATGCACTAAATGGTTTCTTTTTACTCCATCTATATTTAAAGTACATCTTAAATAACCTTTATTAGTAACCCAAAAAGGAACTAATTTACCATTGTAAGTATAAAGTGTTTTAATATTTTTGTCTTTAGGATTAGTTCTTTCAATTTTTCTTGTAATACTTCTAACCCTTCCAAAATTACTTACTTCATAATAGCCATTGTATACACTTATTGGCTTCCAAATTTCTGTTTGCATACGCTTTTTATATTAAATTATTAATTCTACAAATATAGTTAAATTACCCAACTAATAAAATTTGCTTCTGAATCAGGGAACATATCACCATTTGAATTAGTGTTATATTCAGGAAAAGTTGCTGTGTTATAACAAATGTAATCCAAGAATCTATTTGTGTAGTGTTGTGCAATATCCCTTTCTTTTTCAATTAAGAAATCTACTTCATTCTTTTCTACGTTTGTACTATTCTCACTGTTATGTTTAAACACACCTTTATTAGCTATTGTATAAGCCGCAAATGGCAAATATTCTACCATTGCGAAGTGTATTACCATTGGCTTAATATAGTCCTTTAAAAGGGCTAAATAAGGATTAGCTAAAGTACCCGCTACAATATCATCGTTAATTTTATCAAATAATCTTGTACCTAAATAGTTTTGAATGTGTATATCTTGAGCAATCTTTACAAATTGAATGAATTTGTCTGTATCAACATTACCATTCATTGCAGTAAATTTTACTATATCTTCTCTTGTTACAAATAATGCTTGAGCCATATTTTAATTTTCTTTATTATAGTCAGGATGATGTCCGTGATTTGGCATATCGTATGGTGTCATAGCAACCTCTTTAGGGTTTCTAACTCTATATCCATATTTTTCTGCCTTGTTTGTACTAATTTGTGTTGCATTAGGATTGGTAACATCAATTTTTACGTTATCAAATGAAACATAAGTTTGTCTTAACCATTTGTGCTTACAATTAACTCCACCTTTGTATAAGAATAAATCATAAGGTAATCCTTTGTGACCTTGACCTGCGTTTACAAAATTAGAATTAGTGTTTACTATATCTTCTTTTCTGTAAAGTTTATCAGCTTTTAACATCTTATTGCAAAACTCTCTTTCGCCTGATTCAGCACCTGAATATTTATATCTTGTAATGAATCTAATACCATCTACATTTTCGTCTTGTGAACTCTTTGCATTAGGTCTACCTGTAATAGCAGTTGCTAATTTCTGAATTAAAGACAATTCTTTCTTTTTAGGATTATTTAAAGATTCAATTTCAGCATCTAAATCTTCTTCAGATTCTACATCTACTTCTGTTTCATCAATCAACACCCATTCTTCACCAAGTTGTTCACCTTTATCAATTAAAGCGTTTGCAATAATCGGGTCTGTATGTGCAGACATTTTAATACCTGTTTCTTCTTCAGCAGTTTCTGCATTCATTCCTGAAGCATCTACAAATTCTAAAGGTTGTATAGTCTTAAAGTATAATTTTAAGCTAATATCATTAACTGCTAAAATTTCATCAATAGCATTAATCAATTCAAGTTGGTAAGGTTTAATTACTATGTTATCAAATAACAAAGTAGCTGTTTTAATTTCATCTGCATTGTTACCTAATCCACCGCCAGTATCACGAATACCCAAAAGCATTGGTGATGTAACTCTATGTCCTACAATTAACTTTTCAAAACATTCTTTAGATAAATAATCATAGTGAGCAGGGGCATCATTTAAAGGAATATCCTCTACAGTAGTTTTACTTTCTGCATTAGCATTAAAAGCTACAATAACTTTTTCGCCTCTTGAACCTGTTAATTTATTTAATACGTCACGTTTGATTTTGTCACGCATTTCTTCAGAAGGAATACCATTGTTGAAGTTAATTACTTTAGTTCCTGAAAATCCGTTTTGAACATCATTGATTAAGTAATCACTAATTTCTTCTTCTAATTTAGCATAAGGTAAAGCACCTGAATAATCAATAGGTGTGTAATAATGAAATCCACTAACATAAGGATGTACCACATACATTTCAACTTCATTACCATTTCCGAATCCAAATGCAGGGATTCTTTTAGCTTGTTCAGAAGGCTTCTTTTTAGTCCAGTCAGGGTAATAGTACCAAGCTTCAATTTCTCCTTTATCATTGCACTTTTCAGCTCTTAATGTATTCATTGGGAAGTGGTCTATAGATTTAACTTGACCTTTTTCCATTACAACTTGCATAGCACCCATTCCAAGCATTTTACGCTCCATAGCTACTTTCTTTAACATATCACCTTTTATTATACTACGCATTTGTGCATATTCATTAGGTTTACGATTAGAATCTAATGCATCTAATCCTTTACCATAAATCATATTAGTAACACCAGTGATAATAGCGTTATTTGTAGCTGAATACAGATACCTATCAATTAAGTATTGAAAGTAGTTATTATCTACACCATACTCAATATAGTCTGACTTCTTGTTTTCTTGAATTACAGGGCTTGTATAAGCACTTAAATTTACAATTGATATATTACTCATAAATTATAAAATCGTTATTTGTAGCGTGTGCTACATATTCATCTTTGTTGACTGTATAGTTAACTATATTTTGATTCGTGCAAAAAACTTTATCTTTGTAAACCACTTCAGCACCATTCTTAATAGTTAAATTATAAAATGTATTCTGTAATAAATCAAAAGCAGTAGTAGTTGTCAAATAATATTTATCTAAAGCAAATGATGCAGAAATAGTTTGAACTTCATTTGTAGTTTCGTTTCTCAATACAATAGTATCAGCTCCATAACTACGAGGTATGAATTTTAAAACTTGTGCAGCTTCTTGTTCTTTTAAGATTATCATTCTTTTTTTTATTTATAAATACAATAAATTGAAAATTGTTTTTATATTTGCTAAAAATTTAAATATATGAAAGTAAGATTATTAAAAAAAATTAGAAAAGAAATTACAATACAAAAAAAAGGGTCTAAATTTTATTTGGTGAATAAATTTTTAAATTTAGAACAAGAATTTTTTGATTTTGTAGATTATAAAGAAATGCTTAAAGTAAGAAGAAATAGTATTTTATATAATGCATATAGATTATATAATCACAAAAGAATTATAACTAAAAAAGGGTACTAATTACAGCACCCTTAATTTTTATACAGACAATAAAACAGTTATTGCTTTATCTATAATTTTAATAGCACTTTCAACTTTTACTTTTGCATCTTGTACTTTTTTTAATTCAGAATCAATACCTAAATCCTTAATTAAAGTTTCTGCTCTATTAAGTTCTTTTAGTAATGCTCTATTTTTATCTAATGATTTTTGACTTAAATTAGCAGCTTTGTTTTTTAAATCTAAAGCAGAAAAAAAATCTTTATTAGAATCATCAATTGTTTGTTGAATGTTATCATATATTGTAGCTAATTCAACTTTTTGTGAAGCTAATTCTGTTTTGAATAGTTTACTATAAACTGTTTTTAATTCGCTCATTTTTTTATTTTTAAATATTAATTTTTTTAAAAAAAAGGGCAACCGAAGCCACCCTCTTTCCAATCAAAAAAACAAACAATTATGAACCTGAAACTACAGTGAAACCAGCAGCGGTTAAAGTAGTAGTCAAGAAGTTTGCAGGAACTGCTTCTTGTCCTGATAATGTCAAAGTATATCCTGACAAATCACCCATAGCAGCACCAGTTACAATTGTACCACCTGATACATCCATTCCGTGTTCTAAACCACACAAGAATAAGTTTCCGTTGTTATCTTCAACAACAACTTGTGGACGTCCGTAAGCTAATAATTTAATTTGTTTGTGGTCTACAATAGACAATTTCTTTAAAGTTAAGTTCAAAGTTTGTTCAAAGAATGTAGTTCCATTTTCTCTTGAAGAAGTAATTGCTTGTTCGAATGAACTATTACCTTTCAAGTCATATTTGTATGCACTTGGAGTACCTGCAACCGCACTAATAGCATCTGTATTAGTTACGTCATAAGTTACACCTGTCATATCACCCCAGTTTACAAAGTAAACCGCTTTTAATCCACCATTGCTATCTTTGCAAGGTTCAATTCTACCTAATGAAATTTCACAAGCCATCTATATATATTTTTAAAAGTTAATAAAAAAAAAGGGAAGGCATTTTACCTCCCCTTTTTAATTTAAAAAGCTAATTTTTAGTTAGCAGAGTTTGTGATTCCGTAAGTTACGATATCTTCAACAATTCCGTATTGAACTGCAGCAGTAAATCTCATTACTACACGTACGTTTTGACTTCCGTCAACATCAGCCATATCAATAACTTTTACTTCATTTTGGTCAGACAATAAACCTGTACCAAAGAATAAGTTAGATTTTTCAGCAGCGATAGCAGTGTTAGCAGCTAATCCGTTTGCAACAAAGATTTTAACACCATCAAAAGATAATGAACCATTGTTAAACCATTGTGTTCCTTGAGCGTTTGTACCATTAGCACCTAATCCTGAAGCACCAAATCCACCTAAAGCACGAACGTAAGCACGAGCGATGTTTTGAGAAACGTATAAGTATAAATCTTCTTTTCCGTACAATGCAGCAGGAATAGCGTCAACGATTTTACCCAATTCAGCAACAACGTTAGAAGCAGTAACTGTAGTTCCAGCAACCTCTTGTGCAGATGGTAAAGCAGCATCAGCAGCTAATAAAGCAGCAAATCCGTTGAATTCACCTGCATTAGCAGTAGCACCTCTCCAGATGTTTTGTTCTGTTTTTTCAGCAACTTTAGCAGCAACGTGAGAAATTAAGAAATCAGCAAAGCTTGGTGGCAATGAATCAAAAGCAGAATATCCCATAGATACAGCTTCCCAAGTTGCGTGAAAGTCTTTTTTACACAATTGAAGATTCACTTGGAATTCTTCAGGAGTGATGATTCTTTCGCTTAATGTTACAGTAGATGTAGCAGAAAAATCACAAGTAGCATCTTTAACGATACCATCTGTAGCGATTTTTTGAATTACAGATTTGTATTTAACATTAGGCATTACTTCAATACCACCATTTTCGATAGTAGAAGCAGATAATAAAGCTGCAGAGATGTATTTTGAAGAAAATTCTCCGGCATAGCTAGTTGTAATCGAGGTCGTAGTCGCCATTTTATTTATTTATTTAGTTTATTATTAATTAAAAAGTTTTGCCATAACTCTATCTTGAGTTGTCATTTGGCGATTAGATGCGAATTTTTGAACTTGTGGAGTTTTAACTTCAGGTGAATGTGTTAATGGTTCAACACTTAATTCAACTTCTTTAGATTTTAAATCTTCATCAGTTTTGTCTTCTTCATCAGAAGATAATTTAACACCTTTCAATTCAGCAATTTCGTTTCTTAATTTTTCAATTTCAGAAAAGAACATTTCTTTAGAAACAGATTCTACAATTCTTTTAGGAGTAGCTACTGGAGCAGATGCTTCAACTTCTACTTCAACTTCTGGAGTTTCCATTTCTGGTTCAGGCATTACTTCTTCAGGCATTTCAATAGAAGCAATTACACCTTCAACTTCAACCTTTAAAAGCATTCCATCTTCTAAAAGGTATTCGCCAACTGGTAACGCAATTCTATCTTCCTCGTTAACTATAAAAACAGCCATTTCAGGTTCAAAAGCTTCCGCTTCTATTACCGTACCGTTTTCAAGTTTCATTTGAGCAAGGTTTACTTCCATACCCAAAAGAGTTTTGATTTCGTTAATTACACTCATTTTTAAAATATTTAATTTGTTTATTAATAATTTTATTTTTATTTGTTATAAATTAAGGTTTTAACCGTTGCTTCTAACAATAGTTTTTACACCATCTACTACAGTTACTGTAGCACCACCTTGTTGAACTGTACTTCCAATTCCTTGTGATTGTAATTCTCCATCACAATTTTCAATTGCATATTTTCCGTCTTTTCCAAGACAACCCCTGTTACCACCTTTTGGTGAACTTGTTTTAGCCATAATTTTAATTAGTTTATTTAGCATTAATATTTGTGATTCTGTGTTCTTTGTATAAAATAAATTACATCATATATAGTTCCTGTGTGCGAAGCTTTTATTTTAACTTCTAATCCATTTGTTACTACATCTTCATCAGCATAGTATTGAAATGTTTTAGCAAATACGTGTTCTACATCATTTCCTTTTGGAAAAGTAATAGTGTCACGAATTCTATCATATGGTGTACCGTTTCCACCTTCTAAAAATAAATCTATGTAACCATTAGCGTTAGCTATTTTTGCTTTAAAAGCAATAGTTACTACATAAACATCAGCATCAAATTCAGCATATAATTTATTATTGTGATAGTAATCTATATCTGAATGAATATGCGTGTCTATAACATTACCTTTATTGTTAGGCACTACAAATTCAGTAGTAGTAAACGAATAAGGACTTGCACTTGTGTATTGTGTTCCGTCATATCTTGCCCAACCTAAACCCATTTTATCTGATTGTGGTGGGTAAACTCTTACTTGTTCATTATTGAATCCCATAAATAAAGATTCATTAGTTACAAGCATAGCACCTTGTTCAATATTTACATTGTCAACTTCATTTTGCGAAGCTTCTTCTACGTGAACTCTGAATGCTGTGTTTTTCATTATAGATTATGATTTACAATAATTTGTTTAATCTTTTCAATCAATTCTTCTTCTTGTTCTTTTTGCAAACTCATTTCTAATTTGTCTGCAAAATATCCTTCAATAGAAAAACCTTTTACTTTACCAGTTTTTACAAAGTCATTCCAAATAGTATCATTGTTTACTTTCATACTAACCATCCAAGTTCCTACTGGTGCATTTAAACCATACTTTTTAGATTTATCCATTTCAGTATCTTCTACAATCCAAGATTCAACTACAGACAAATCATTTATCTTTTTTTGGTGTTCTAATGTAGCATTGTTTTGGTTGCTATTCATTAAGAACAATTCACTTGCTTTTTTTACAGTTGCATCTGAAAAGAAAATATAATATTCATCTTCACCATTTCTTCTGTAAATATTTTTGTTTGGAATTAAAGCAGCACCCATTAAGATACGTTTTTCATCATCCACTTTTGCAAGTTGTAATTGTTGGTTAAGTGCTATGAAGTTTTCTTCTATTGCAGGAAATTCTACAACTGAAATAGCTTCTACACCACTTAAATCTTCTTTTTCGTCTATGATTAATTCTACTATTCGCATTTTATTTTTATTTATAAATTAAATTATTTGGTTTTTGTTAATTACCTAATGTAGCAGTCTTAACAATATTTCTATCTAAACTTTGTTGTGAGCTTACATCATTAGCTACTACATAAGCTTTAACAGGTGCTTGACTACCTAAAGATTGTGCTATTTGATTTTGTCCTGAAGTACCTACTACGTTGAATGTAGGAGCAGAAGGAACTGAACCACCGCTTAAAGAAATTGGAGAAGGTGCTGCACCGCCACCACCACCATAAGGAACTCTAACTGCAGTAATAGCTTTAATTGCTTTAAAACCTGTAGCTAATACAGTTGCAACATTTGCCACTTTAGCAACCACGTCAAAAGGTGAAGGTAATGTTGATTTTTGCTTTAATGCTTCAGAAACACCCACATAAGTATTAATAGTTGCACTTGCTATTCCTAATGCTTTACCTGCTACAGTTTCTTTTCCTGCTAAATCAGATAATTGACTTAAAGCTACTGATGCTTGTTGTGCTTGACCAATTTTAAAAGCATACTCTTGAGCAGCAATTTCTTTTCTTGTTTCTGCAAGTGTAGCTTCAGCATCGGTTCTTAATTTATCATCATCAACAAGCTTTTTATTCTTTTCATTGTTTTTTGCTATTTCATTTAGAAAAGCCGCATCCTTTTTTTGTTCTTGAGATATTTTTAAAGCGTCAAAAGATTCTTGAAATTCCTTTTCATTTTCTCCCTGCTTTTGTCTATCTTCTTTTATTAATTCATTTCTTTTATCTTGTGCTTCTTTCTGCTTTGTTTTAGCATCATCATTTAATTTATCTAACCTTGCTTTATTTTCAGCAACTTCAGCTACATCATTTGCTTTTCTTAATGCAGCACGTTCTTTGTAAGAATTAGAAAGTAATTCATTTTGCTTTTTAAATGAAGCATAAGTTGACTGTACTAATTTTTCTTGGTTAGCAATTACTTCATCACTTGCTCCTGAATTTTGTAAAGCAGCTAAAGTATCTCTTTCTCTTAAAAATGTACTTTGTGCTAATACCGCATTCTTTTTATTTAAAGCAACTTCTTCTTCTTTGTGTTTTAAAGCTAATTTTCTTAATTCTTCACTTGATGCACCAGCAGCTTGTGCCAACGCGTATTGTTGGTCATTATAAGATTTTAACTTATTAGAACTTTGTGCAGCAGTTAAACTTTGTTCTTTTAAAGCAGCAGTATTTTTTCTTGTAGAACTTGCAGCCTTTTCATTTGCATCAGATGAATCTTTAAAGAATTTAATAAGTTTATACCCACCAACTAATAAAGCAGCAATAGAAGCAACTAATAAACCAATAGGATTGGCAGCCATTGCAGCGTTCCAAACATATTGAGCAGCAGCAGCAGCTTTTTGGAATACAGTTGTAGAACGTATTGCAGCACCTAATGCTTGTACACTTTTTGCACCCTCTCTAATAGTTTCTACACCTTGACTAATAGCCATTGCAGATTGTACTTTTAATATAGCTTGTTCTACATCTTCAGATTCAGCTCCAAATAAAGCCATTGAACCTTGAACTAATGCAAACCCACCTGCAGCAGCATTTAATGAACCTGTTAATTTTTGGCTCATTGTAGTTGCAGCATTGTCTACAACCATATCAGTTTGAATCTGAACTTTTCTATAGTTACCTACAGAAGTTAACAAATCTTTAAACTCTTTTGTTCCTTGCTTACCTGCTAAAGCTAATTCGTAAAGCCTATCTTCAGCTTCACCCATTCTTGTTGTTAATGGTTGTAAGTCACCATAAACTTCTTCAAATGTAGCATCTAAATTTGTTGCAGAAGTATCAACTGCTTTTATGGACTTCGCAAAATTATCAAACTCTTTAGATGCAGTATCTACGTTTGATTTAATATGAAGTTCAACTGTTTTTATTTCTGCCATTTTATATATCTTTTTATTTGATTAAATCCTTTTGCCCAACTGTTTGGTAATTCATATTTACCTTTGGCTATTTCTATTGTTTCACTTTGTCCGTAATGATTATCTAACATTAGCAGATTTAATATTTCTTTTATCATACTACTCTAAAATCGTTTATTAATGTTAAACTAACTTCACCTGAATTCAAATCTATATTCATATTATCAATTAAATATCTTGTATCTCGTATTACAACTCTATCATTTAGTTTTAATTTAGTCAATAAACTAATAGGTAAAATTGCTTTTAAATTATACTTTCTTGATTTGACATTGTATATATTACTTAAATAATTATAATAATATACGTTGTATAAACTATTTTCAATTGGTGTTAATAATAAAGAACTAATGTCATTACTAAAATTTAAACTATAATTTGTTGAACCAATCAAAGTATCTTGACCGAAGCAGTTATATGTAGTAACATTAGTTGTAGTTGTATCATATTTTAAATAAAAATTACAGCTTTGTAATGTGTTATAGTCATATAATATAACTGGTTTTGTTTGATAGTTTTTAAAGTCTTGCTTTAATGCGTAACCAACTTGTAAATTTTGTCCAGTTAACTTATTGAATAATAAATTTTCAAATGGTAATTGAACACCGTATTCTCCACCATCAGTATCTAAATCAGCTAATAAATCACCATACTCTACTCCGTTGTTAGAAGCATAAGCTACATTCATTAAAGATTCTGATTTTTGGTATTTAAAATTAATCTTCTTGTAAGATTGTAATCTTTCAATAGAAATATCATCACTAAAAACGTATTGAGTTATATCTGTAATGTTTCCATCAGCATACCAAGATTCTAATTCTTGTATTTCGTAAAGGTTTTTTTCATAACTTATACAGGTCAAGTTAAACATCTTTAAAATTCCACTAAAGAAATCTTCTACTTTAATATCTGGCATAAAAGAAGAAATGTTTACCAATCCCGAAGTAGTTGAAGAAGCTTTACTTGCTGTACCATTTGTAAAACCAGTTACAAATACTGTTAAAGCATTTGAGAATGTTAATGGTGCTTCTGATTGAATATAGAATTCATAACTACCTACGTTTGCAGGTAAATCAGTTACAAAATTTAAAAGTGTGAACGTATTTGTAGCAGTGTTTTTATTTGGAACTGGAAAAGTTGTAGCTAATGAACCATTTTTATAAAGTAATATTTGGTAATCAATTCCAGTTGTAGCTGCAGTGATACTTAATTGAACAGATGTATTTGCAAAAGTAGAAGGTTGTACATACGTTAATGTGCTACCTAAAAACCAACGACTACCAACTGGGAAATTTGAACTTGTAGAAAACTCTATTTTAGTCAAGCTACTTTTAGGCACAAAAGTTTCTGCATTCTTTAACCAAAGAAAAGCATTTGTAAATCTATTATCAGTTAAAAAGTCACCTTGAAATGTAATACCGTAATCAGATTCTATAGTGTCAAATACTTTACTCAAACGTAATGCAGGGAATAATTCTGAAGTTAGTATTGCACCACCTGAAGTAGTTATATTATCAGTAGTGCCTGTTTCACTCCAAACTCTATTTGAAGTAATTAAAGGGAATTTAACATCGTTAGTTATTGCACCACTTACTCTATCAACTACATCACCGCCAGTGTATGTAAAATTATAATCGCTAAAGTCTAAATCAAATAATTTCTTTTCAGCAAATGTATCTTTTAAAGAAACTAAACTACCAAAGAAAGTAATTGTATAATCTTGTGGTACACCATTTTTTATATTAGCTTTTTCTAATTGTATTTTACCTTTTCTAAATGGTATAGTATCTAATTCAATATAAGCATCTTTTCTTTTTCTTGCATCAAATCCGCTATCTAATGAATTGTTATACCAATGGCTAAAAATTCTATTATTTCTTTCATTAGCAGGTACTGTAAACGATTGGCTAAAATCGGTTCTTGTTTTTGAAATATCAGAAACGTCTTGAACTGAAGATGTAATAGAGATCTTTTCATCATCAAACAATTCAACACGTTTAGCAATTCCGTCTATATAAATATATAATCCTACTGTTACCATTAAATAACGTTGTTAATTAGGTTAAATGCGTATTCAAATTCTATTTCGTAATTTATATTTTTATCTTGCAATGAAGTCTTTAATGTAGTTGCTTGTGTTTTAACTTCTACAGGTTTACCATCTAACAATACAGTTTCACTTAATAACAAATCTTGAATCAAATCAGAATAGTTTTCAGGCACAAATCCTGAACTTAATTTAACCGATTGTTTTCCGTTAATGTTAAATGATTTGCTTTGTCCTTTAGATGTATTATAATCAATTGAATCCTGCAATAAATTAAAGTTTGAACCTGTTACATTAATGTTATTAGTTTGGGCCTTAAAAAACGTTAAAAACTGCCATCCACCGAAGCGATTAATAAATGAACAAATAACTGGTGAATATTTAGGTTCGCATATTGGCATCACATTATAAACGTAATCAGTATCGTTGTAAGATATAGTTAACGTGTTGCCTTTATTATATTTTACACTTGTAGTTGATAATGGTATTTTAAGCATTCCTTTTGTTTCTGTATATCCAACTACTAATTCATTACGACCACGCAAATCTTTATAAGTTGCTTCTATTACATCGCCACCTTCAGGATTAATTAATACGTTAACATAAGGAATAGATTTGGTAATATCATATCTAATTTCTTTTGAGTTATCAGACAATAACATAAAAGTATTGGATGCGTTTGTTTTATTATACCCATCTAAATATTGCGTATATCCATTAGTTCCTAAATAAGTTGTAGTGTCTAATAAGGAATATGTACCTACTGAAGTTTCTTTGAATCGTTTAACCTGAACGTTGACCCACATAGTAGTAGAATCAGTTTCACCTGCAGCATAGTTAGGTGCTACATTGTCAATATATTCTTTTACAAATGGGCTTATATTATAGACATTTTCTATTTGAGTTGAACTTGCAATAGATTTACTAAATGTATAAGTTGCAGGTGTAGGTGCTGAACCTGTACCATTCCACAATCTTAATTCTATTTTAGAACCTACTTGTGCTGATTCGTTTACTGTTATGAAGTAAGGACTTCTTGAATATATTATCATTTTATATTGTTTAAATTGTAATCTATCATTGTATCTATATCTTGACTAAATGCCTTCATTAAGTCTGTATCTATGTATTTCTTATATCCTGCTTCAAAAGGTTTTGTAAAGAATAAACTTGGCTTAATTCCTTTCTGAAAAATACTTCGAGAAATAAGATACCCTGTTTGCTGATAACTCATAAATTTTCCACTCTTCTTGTCTCGGAACTGAAAACGTTTCGCTTGTACCCATTCTAATATACTTTTAGTTAAACCGCCTTTTTTACCTGTACCCGTACCAAATCTAAACGGACTATTCGGAGCTTTTGCAGAACTTGATGCTCCACGAACTCCTTTGTCTTGAAAAATTCCGTAATCTGCCATTTTAAAGCCTACTATTGAATAGTTTTCTTCTGTGACTATTTCACCCTTTATACTATTATATAGTTCTTTAGAAACGTTCTTACCACCTTTAGATAAATTACTTCTTGATTGTTGAATCACATAATCCCTAAAGCGTTTTAAAACACTATTGACTTCTTTCAGTTCCATTAACAAATAGTCATATCGTTAAAAGTCATCACGTCAAATGTCATAGTAACTCCAGCAATCTTATTTTCAAATCTGTCTACAAAGTATTCTATAGAAGCTGAATTGTTTGTTAATTGAAAACCATCATCATATAAGTCACCTCTGTTTAACATTTCAAGCAATCTTCTTGCAACCATTTCTTGTGTGTGCAATACATCTTGCTCGTTGTCATTACCCCTGAATAAATCAGTAGTAGCTTCTTTTGATTCATCTACTATATCCATACACAAAACAGAAACGTTATAATTGAAAGTTTTTCCATTATAGTTTGCTGAATTAATCATTATATGTGACAAAGGGAATATCGTTTGCTTGTTTAAGTCAATCTTAAATATATCACCAATGGTAACTGTATTTACAAAAGCATCATCATCTAATTGGTTTTTGATTGCTTGACTTATTTCGTAAAATCCTTTCATTATTTTTTATTTATTAATTTCATTTCTATTTCTGTTTTCTCTTTTTCAAATGTCAACCAAGTTAAACTTTGGGTGATTGGTAACTTGGAAACTTCATCAAATCTTCTAACGTTTCCTTGAGCAAGAGCATAGATACTTGAATACCATCCCCAACGTTTTCCAAATTGTGCTTGGTCAGAATATTCTGCACCTCCTGATTCCCCTCCAAATAGTTTATCGTACTTTTCAATAAGTCGTTCCCTAAAGTGTAAAAAAAAACCATAGCCCCTAACACTACATCTAATGGTGCGTGACGCATTACATCCGCATAAGTTATAGAACCTTTGTATTCTTCTATCTGATATTTGTTGCCTAACTTATTTGTAATCGGTCTATATAATACAGCCATTGCATTATGCATTGTGTCCCAGTCTGTAATGTAATTATCTAAATCCATATACTCACCTGTACTCATTTCATCAAGGTTAGGTATAAACCCAAACTCTACGCCACCCATTTTAAAGCGTTGTATAAATGCATTCTCTTTTGTGAATAGACTATTAATGTTTGCAGTAATTTCTGCTACATCTTTGTATCTAATTTGAGCCACATCTTTTAAATCTATACCACAGAATAATTGCACCATCTTTTGCTGCAAGAATTCACTTTCTTCATTGTCTTTTGCTATAGATAAAAACTTTTGGTACTGTGCCAGTTTTATATCGTTTAGCGTTGTTGGTATTGTTAATTCTATTTTCATTTCTATTTGTTTTATTTATAAATAAACATTTCACATTATTGTATTAAAGGCATAAAAAAAGGCAGCCATTTCTGACTACCTAATTAACCAACCTATTTAAAACTTAATCTTCATCAGCTCGTTCACATTGTTTGTCACAATATGTTTTTTCACAAGGCTCACCGCAATACCTGCATTCATTTTCAGGGTATTCGTTTTGATAGTCGTAGTATTCCATATCTATTAGTTTAAAATTTCAACTTCAGCAATATTATTCAAACCTACAGTAGACCAACAAACGCCATTGAAATCTTTTATTATAGCGTGTCCTTCTCCTAAATGTTTTTCAACATAACCTGAAGCTTTCATTACATAATATCCATCTTTGTCATAAGATTGTACTTTTGTACCTAATTTAAAATTTTCAAAATTTGCTTTCATAATTTCTGATTGTTTGTTTGTTTGTTGGTACAAATATACATCAGTTATTAACAATACAAAACTATTTACAAATTTTAACACTTTTTTAACTTTTGTTTAAGTATTCTTGTGCTACCATATACATCTTCTGCATCTTCTTTATCTCACCAATGTTTCTTGGTAAATTAATTGGCACTTCAATCCCTTTGATGTGATGAATGTAACATTGTATAGTCGCTATGATTTGTCCGTATGTCATCTAATAAACGTAATAAGTACCTTTGTTTGGGTTTTCTAATTGATATGATACAATGTATCTTAAAGCATCTATCAAGTGATTATGGTTGTCTATAGGTGTGTTAGATTTCTTTTCTAACCAACAGTAGTTATTTAGTTCCCTGATTAAATTAATTGATTCAGGTGTAATTATCAAATCATAATCTTGTAACAAAGCTATTCCAAATGTAACAGAACCTTGACCTTTGATTGCAGGTACTATATTCAATCCTGCAGTTTGTAGTTCAGATATCAATCTTGGTTCAGCAGAATCAGCTACAATTAAACTATCTAAACAGTGTTGCTTGTTTAACTGGTAAATTTGTGACGTAGTTAATGCAGGTAAGTAATACCTTTCATTGATATATATCTTCTTGTTTGCTGTGTCTATATTACATTCTACTAATGTAGTAGGGTCATTACTAAATCCAAAATCTTGACCAAATGCAGAAGCTCCTACCTGTTTGTATTCGCCTATTGTCCAGTTGTTAAAGATTACACCTTCAGCTTTGTCTAACCATCCACCTAATATTTGATGCTTATACTTTTCAGGTCTTCTTTGCTTTATGTTTTCTATTTGACTTATAAAAGATTCTGATAGATTATCTATATTATCTAAATACGTTGTGTGTATGTAAGTAGTGTCATCTTTAATCAAATTGCTTCCTGCTTGGATTCCTTTGTCTTCAAAGAACTTTTTATATATGAAGTGTTCTTTTGTTGCAGGATTCAATACAAGTAGCACTCTATTCTGTACACCTTTAGTTCTAATACTGAAATCAATCTTTTCAAATACTTCTTCATCTGTTAGTTCTTCTGCTTCATCCAACACCCAAGTAGTTACACCAGCCAAAGATTTTAAACTTGCAGTCTGTGTTCCACTACTAGTTTTAATACCTTTAAAGAGTATTTTAGAACCTGTTTTAAGATTTACTATTTCATCTTTGGTAATATAAAAATCGTTGCTTAAATCAGCTGATTCTATCTTATCTATAAATTCAGGAATGATAGATACATTTGCAGATGTCAAAGTGTAACGTGTGAATAGTATAACGTGTCCTACTTCATAAGTTAACAATAGCAGAAACGAGTTCAAAGAATATGACTTCCCTGAACCCCTACCGCCTGTTATTACAAAGTACCTACTATCTGAACCGAGTAGATTGTATTTGTTATTTAGACTTATCAATTTTGAATATATCTTTTATATTGAAGTCGTTAATATTGTGAGTAGTTTCTACAATTTCTTTTGGCTTACCAAATATGTGTTCGGCAATAAATAATTGACCACGTTGTGATTCCATTAAAGTACCTTTGACAAAAGCAATCTTTGTTTCATCTTCAGTTTCTTTATTGTATAATTCCTTTAATGCTTGGATAAAAATATTGTTTACCTTTTGTTCTTCAACTTTAGATTTTCTACCTGCAGTTTTATGACCACCGTTGTTTCTTCTTTTATCTTCCATATTTAAAAAAGTTATTATTATTAATTCTATAATAAATAAAACTTATAGTTGTTAAATGAATTCATATTCATCTTTGTATTTCTGCAAACCATTAGGTCTATTATTCAAAGCTAATGAAATAGAAGAACGGTTTAAACCAGTTTCCCTGCATAGCTGAATTATACCACTAAATACTTTACCATCAGACTTTCTTCTAATAGGTTTCATTCTATGTGATTGTTCTTTCTGCATCTTTAAACTTTTATCAGATAGTTCTACAAAATCATACTGGTTTTTCTTATTGTGATATTTGTTACCTTGTTTAATTTGATTTAGATTATAATAGTCTATTGCTTCCCATTTAGGTTTAGGTAAATCCCATAGGTAAGATGTGTTATCGTTTCTTAATATTTCTATTATTTCTGTTATCTTCATAACCTGATATTTTTATTCATTGAATAGAATGCTTCTAATCGTAAAGTGATTAACTCGTGTTGTTCAGTTCCTTTAGTAGCTTCTAATAGGTTGTTTAGGTTTTCTATTATTTTGTATTCGTATCTTGGTGCATTCAATTGCTTTTCTAAATCGTGCAGCTTCTTCTTAAAGATGTCTTCTTGCGATAGTTCTTGTTCTACTTCACCACCCAATAGTTTTAATATTAAATTCTTGCAGTCTAATATCTTTGTGTTGTATTCTTCATACATTGAAAAGTTCTTTAGTGAATGTACTACTGTAGCGTGATTCATATCGAAGTCTGCTGCTATAGATTGTAAGCTTCTTTTCTTATATAGCTTTCTTACTAAATAGAAGTATAATGCTCTGCCTTCAATTATTTCTCGTTTCCTGCTTTGTTCAGATATATCTACTTTTAACTCTCTTAAAATTAATTCTTTTATTTGATTTTCCATTATTAAAATAGTTTAGTTTGATTTGTATGGTTTACTATTCTTTGTATTGCTTTATCGTAATACTCTTTATCTAATTCACAAGCTGTCAATTCAAATCCGTAATCGTGACAAGCTATTGCTATTGAACCTGAACCTAAATGCGTGTCAAGTATTTTATCGTTTTCTTTTGCGTACTTATCTAATAGCCATTTATAAAGTTTTGGTGGTTTTTGTGTTGGATGTATTTTAATGTCACAATCATTAATATAAGCATCTGCTCTACTATATTTATAAATTTTAAAAGTATTAATATTTGTTTTTGCAAGTTCTCCTTCTTTAAAATTACCACTATCGCCTTTATACCAAATAACAATACCATTATCATTTAAGTATTGAAAATAATTACCACCCCAAACAATATAATTTTTAGAAACTCTTTTTAATTCATCAAAATATTCATTTGAAGGGACTGAAGAATCCCATTCTGTTTTGTGATATTTGGTATAAGTACCCGCTCCTTTTGTAAATCCTTTTTTGCCACCCAATTCATTTTGAACTACATCTGCATTAATTCCATAAGGCGGGTCAACAATAGCTAAATCAAAATAGTTATCAGGGTAACGTGACATCAAAAGCATATTGTCTTCGTTCGTTATTGTTATTTTATCTGTTACTTTCATAATTTTCTGTATAATATTGGTCTGCTGTTATTGGTTCTTTAATTATAATTGATAATTTACAATCATAAAATGTATTAATAATTTGTTGCTTTTCAATTTCTTTGGCTTGGTTTATTATATCTTTATAATACGGGTCATTACCATAATCTATTTGAGGTAAATAAGTAAGTAACCATTCTACTGCTGTTTGTTTTTTCATAAAATTCCTCTTAATACATATTGGTTTAAATCTACTGCTTCATTCTGAAAAAAGTATTTGTAGTTAGCAATACCTTGTTCAAGTTTGTCTTTGCCTTTTTGGTAGAAGTCATCACTACATTCAAAGATTCCAATGTCTAAACTACCTTTGTCAATACATACAAATATGAATTCATCTACTCCAAACATTTCTTTGTACATATAAGCTTGTAAGTCGTAAGAATATTTATCTGCTGAATATCTAAATTCATTTAATCCTGTAGTAGTTTTTAAGTCTATGATTTGATTGCCTCTTAAAATATCTGCTTTGGCTCTAAATGGTATTCCATCTATCATAGCTACTTCAGGTATTTCAAATTCAGCACCCATAAAATAACTGGTGGCTTCATTGTTCTTTAGAATTGCATCTGCTAATCTTTCAGCATCTCTTAACTCGTTTGTAGTGTAAACGTTTTGCTTTTCTTCTACTGCAAGTTTATATTCTTTTGCTGCTTTAGTTTTACAATCTACAAAAGTAAAGTCATCTATCTTATTAGGTTCAAGTATCAATGTATGGAATAGTTTACCATCTCTTAACGGCTGCGTTTCTGCTTGTCCATACTTTGTAACGTACTTATATGTTTTAGGTGATTTAAGCACCATCTTTAGACTTGATGAAGATAATGCTTGTTTTCCTAAATAACCATAGTAGAAGTCATCGTCATACATATTATCTAATAGTTCCTGTTTGTCCCAAATCTTGTTATCGAATGTTTTAATTTTTTCTTGCATCTTGTATAATTAAGTCGTAAATGTAATAGTGTGTTTGTATATCTCTTTCAGTTGAATCTATCATTGCCATAAACTGGTCATCATTTAATTGTGCATTGAAGTATTCTTGGTATATCCATTGCAAGTCACGCTCCAGTGATTGTATCTTGCTAAATATTTTTATTGTTGCATCTTCATTCATTGTCTTGGTCAAGGTTTAATATTACATCTATTTCGTTTGTAAAGTATGCTGATTGCATCCAGTCGTGTTCTAAAGCTGATAGTACTGCTTTTAGTTTAAGTGCTGCGTAATCGTTTTCTAATGTTTCTAAAACGTAGATTACATTCTCTAATTCTGTTTTGATTTCTTGCTTTGTCATAGTATTTGGTTTTAATGTTTAAGCAAATATAAACACTTTTTTAACAACTGCAAAGTATTAACATAATTTTAACAAAAAAAAAAGAGTAGCTAATTGCTACCCTCTAATTTTTGCTTTATAATCTTTCTATAAACTGCGTTTACTCTTTCACTATTTAATCCCCTGTTATAGTTAAATTTCATTATACGCAATATTCTTTGTAGTGCTGATTGTTTCATAATCTTTTAAGTTTTTCTAAATACAAAATTAAATCCATTGCTTCTTCTTGTGCGTGGTTTATCCATTCTTTATCAGTTAAATCTTCACGGTCTAATGTAGTATTATATTTCTTTATTCCTACTTCACTACGTTGTTTAAATTTATTAATTACTGATTGAACTACACTATCTTTTACTTGTGCTTCAATCCATTCGGTCATTGTGTCTTTTACTTTCATAACAATTTGCTTTGGTTAACATATAATTCCATTATCTTTTTTGTTGCTTCAAATTCGCTGAACTCTACCTTCTTGTTATTCTCTTTTAAATAGATTACATTCTTGTAATCACTTGGAATGTATTTAACTATGTAGAATCTTTTGTTAGTGTTTGCTTCTAACGAATAAGCTACGTTACGTTTAACACAATACACCATAGCGTTTACCTGTGTGTAATGTGGTGAATATATTTCTATTTTCTTTTTAGCCATTGTCAAATATTTGTGATATTGCTACATAACATAAAATACCTGCCCACCATCCTATAAAAAAAGTTCCCATTATTCTATTCTTAAAAATTCAGCTTGACCGTATTCTAAAAACCATTCTTTGTTTTCTTTATACTTTTCAATAACTGCGTTAATCATTACCAGTTCATCTAAATCTGAAGTAGTTAATTTTATAACTATGTCTTCAATGCTGTTTAGAATGTTTGTAGTCATTTCTGCATCTGCGTTGTAAATCTTTCTATACTCATCATAAACAGTAGTTTCAAGGTGTAATATCACTTTGTTAAGTAAATGCTTTAAAGCACCGTTATATTGCTTTGTGTAACGTAAATTCTCGTTACATTCTAAAAGTAATTGTGATAGTAGTACTGATTTTAAAAACTCTAATTGTATTGGATTTTCTTTCATAATTTTAATGCTTGATTAATTTCTAAATATGTTACTTCTTTTTCTATTCTTTGTGTGTTGTAAAATTGTGTAGTTGCTGGATTCTTGTTGTTTATTTCAAAAGTTGGGTGTATCTTATGCAAGTTAAAACTAAATACTCCTTCAGGTGTTGAATTAATATAAATCGGTATATCTAAATGCTTTTCACATTCTTCTATCATTGCATCATATTTCTTCTTTTCAAGTAGTAGTGTTGGGTAATGTCGTTTCCTGCATTTTAGCTCTATACGATGCCCTGAAGTGGGACTATAACAATCCCACCTTGACATCTGATTCTTTGATTTAACTAAATCAGGGTAAACATTCAAGCGTAAAAACTCGAACAAATCCGCCTCGTTCCAATTAATCATTTACTTTGTATTCGTTGTAAACTTTTCGTAAATCGCCAATTGTATCTCTCCAACAAGAACCACAATTTGAATGCTCTATTTTGACTTCAAATACTCTTTCGTAAATAGCCATTATAGTCCATTGCTCGTTTGGTGTCAAACTACCTTTTGTTGGTTTAATGAATTCAGTTAACATATTGTAATCTGATTCTGTTAAACAGTTAACTTTTCTTCTATACGGAATTAAGTTATTTAATATCTTTTTTCTTTCTTCACATTTGCAATCAATACCTGTTGCTTTAGTGAATACTTCTACTGCAGCTTTTATTCCTGTTGCTTCAGTAATTTTTTCGATGGTGTCACCTAATCCTTTTGATGGTGCTTTTGTTCTTGCTTTTGCCATAGTTAGTAAATTGAGTTATAATCGTTAGTAATATAATCTTGATAATCTTTCATAAACTTTTCTTTTAGAATTGCTTTGTGATTCTTTAAAGAGTGAAATATTGAAATCAAACTTATACCAGTTTCTTTTGAAATATCACGCATTGATAAATCTGTATCTCTATACAGTTTAAATAGTTTTCTATCGTACCAATTCCAATCTTTAATTTCTTCATCAATTAGCAAACATATTTCATTATAAGCTTTGTGTTCTTCTATGTTTGAATCATCAAATAATTCCCAACACCCATCAATGTCAACTTTGTTTACTTTTTTCTTTTTGTTATAGTATTGGTAAAACAAAGAACGTAATGTGAAATAAACGTAACCTTTTCTTACTTCACCATCAGTATCTAAAAGCTTTTCTGCATCAGCATATTTATAAAGTGCTATATATGTTTCTTGTACAATATCTTGTGCGTAATCATATTCTCCAAATGACTGAACTACTTTAATCCAATCTTGATGATATTCTGCTACTTTAGCTAACCAAGAGTTATCCATTAGTTTGCCAAATTATAGTAAAGCATACAATACCAAATAAAAACTGAACCGTGTGTTCTGTTGTGTCTTCAAATTCTTCAGCATCATACAGCCAACCTGCCATAAAACCAATTATTGGACTAATAATCAATTCACCACCATATTTTTGAATGGTCATAAGCAGCACCCAAACTACTGCAGCAATAATAAAAATAGTTGTAATCATATTTAAAGTTTTAATTAATAATCTAATCTATTTCCTTTTCTGATATTTTCTTCTGCCCATAAAGGTTGAAAATTGGTATAGTGATTTAGTTTAATAATTTCTTCTTCAGTAGTCGCACTTGCTAATGGTATAATATGGTCTAAATGCCATTTACCGTGATTACTTAAAGTCATTCCATCTTTAAATTTAGATTCAATATATAATCTAAATTCTTCAATAGTACATCCTAAAATAGTTTCAGTTTTAGCTTTTTTACTAAATTGATTTGTACCACGTTTAAAAGAGCCTCCAATTAAACTCCTAACATTGTGTCTAAATTTAAATAACTGGTCTGTATTTCTTTTAATTTTATATTTTTTTCTTCTGTTTTCTCTATTTAATTTATTCCATTCTTTTATTCTTTCTTTACTTTTTTCCCTATAATCTTTTTTATCTTGTATATTTAAATAATAATTTTCTATTGATTTTTTCTTTAATATTTCTTTATTATATTGATAATATTTTTTATTAAATTCTTTTATTCTTTCCTGATTTAATTCATTATATTGTTTTCTTTTTTCTTTATTTAATTCATTATATTGTTTTGAGTGAAAAGAACGGCAAACTTTACATTTACTATGATGTCCGTCTTTTGAAATTTTATGTTTATGAAAATTTTCATAAGACTTTTCTATTTTACATTTGCTACAAGTTTTCATAAGTATAATTTTGCATCAATAACTCCAAACTTTTTTTCGTTTTCTACTTTTCTAACTTGGAAGTTAATACAGATATGTGTAAGGTTTGTATCTCTATTATACATTTCTTTTACAGCACTTGCAACTTCAGTAAAATTTTCTTCATTGTCTAATTCCATTAACTTTTCAATTTGCTCAAGTTTTAATGTAAACTGCTGCATTAAAGAAAAAATAGCAGGATTGTCGCAAAACAATAAACCTGTTTTAGTTGTGGAAGATTTTAACTCTTCAATGTTATTTTTAATCTGTATCATATTCAAATATACTAAAAAGTTATTAACAATTTAAAAAACTCCTGCAAGTGGGTCATAAAAAGCACCTGCAACCTGTGGTAGACCAAATTTGTTAACAGTAAAACTAAATGTTTCAAACGATGCATTACGACTCCTTTTACAGCTTACAGTTACCAAGTCTTTGTTTACTGTGTTAAGTTCTAATTGTATTTGCGTTTCTGTTTTCTTTTCTAAAAATGAACCTAAATGCCCTGTAGGTTTATCTGAACCAAAGTTACTATGAATAACTGTTATAATGTGACAATTCAATTCCTTTGACCATTTCATTAATTTCTGTACTACTGCATTTGATTCTTCAATATTGTTTACATCACTACATAAATCCGCTACACCGTCTATAATTACAAGCCCAATATTTTTAGCTTCTAATTTTTTATATAAAACGTGTTCTATAAATAATATCCTTTCTTTAAAGTCAAGTTGTCTTAATGCATAAGTGTGATATTTAGATATATCTATCTGTGCCATATCTAAAGGTCTTTTAAACACCATTTGACAATGGAATAATGATTGTTCAGTATCAAAATGAATTAAATTATTGTTTTCTCTAAATCCTTTTAACTCACCACCAAATGTTTCTAAATTTCCTTTCATATATACTGCTGAAAGTAATGATATAAAAAATGTTTTTTTACTTTTAGGCGGTGCTTGAACAAATGTAAAATTTCCTTTTGTACCTAATGCTAATGGATATTCTACTAAACCATCTTTAGTTTCATAAGTTTTAGTTCCTAAAGACAAAACAGGTTCAGGATGTGGTACTTTTTGTGTTGCATCAACTCTTAACTCATCTTCATACATTTCCATTAATAACTCTACTGCATCTTCATCTAAATTTTTCATAATTTAATTCCTTTCTCTATTAAATATAATATATGTTTTTCTTTTGTATCTAAAACTTGTCCTTCTAAACCTTTATATATTTTATTTTGAATATCTAAAACTAAAAAGTTATGCGCTCTTCTATGATTAAATTTTTCTAAAATAATTATATCTTCTAAATAGCTATCATTATAATTCCAATGATGCAAATGGTGTGTAGCAGGTACAAACTTAAACTTTTTTCTTAAACCTTTATATATACTATTAGATTTCCAAGGTTTGTCTGAATCCCAAACTTTTTGCTTTTCTTTATAATTTAATCTATGGTACTTTTCTTTTGAACGTTCACGTTCTTTTTCTATAAAAGAAATATCTTTTGATTTCTCTTGATAATTATCTCTTATATCTTTTTTATTACACTCTTTGCATTTGTTCACTCTACCATCAGGCATTTGTGGATGCTTGTAAAAATCTTCTAATTTCTTTTCTAAATTACATTTAAAACAATTCTTTGTACTCATAATTTTATTTTTTAATTATTACTATACAAATATAATAAATTAAAATGGTAGTTGTTTTTATTAAAACGGTTAACTTATTAACAAAAAAAGAGGTGGCAATATCCCAATTAACCACCTCGATTTAAATTTAGAATGGCAAATTATCTGAAACTGTTTGTGCTTTTTCAGCAATGTTTTGCTCTTTCTTTACAGCTACGATGTTTCCATCAGTCCAAACTACTGACCCATTACCGATATAGTTTTTAGCTTTTTTAGCTTCACGTTCTTCTTTAGTTTGTGAATCTGTTAAAGAAACATTTTGTCCAAACTGGTTAGCTTCGTCATTTACTCCAATAGTGAAGTTGTAATAAACTGCTCCATCTTTTCCAGCAACAAATTTTTCTTTTGGTAATTTGTCAACTCTTAAACTTACATTAATTAATGCACTCATAATAATTGTTTTTTGATTGTTTACTTTGCCTACTCTATTCAGTTTTCGGCTACCCTGTTTATTAATATTTAATTTTTACAAAATATTTACTATTAGCTTTAAAGTTCCAATGATGATTTTTATCACCACTTTCATTAGTAATGCAATTATCTTTTTCACTAATGTATATAAATCCTTTTCTATATTCTGTAGTTTTATCAAGTAGCATCATAACTACTTTTTTAATACATACGAATTCATCACCTTTTCTTATAACTATTTGTTTCATATTACTTTACTTTTAATAATTCGTCTTTTACTGCTTTGGCTAATTTATACTTTTTTTCAATAGCTTCTATATTACCACCACTTTTTAAGTATTCAATTGATTTAGTAAATTCAGGGGTGTTTTTATTTAGCCATTTTTTGTCATCAGTATTAAAAACAGTATTTGTAGTTCCAGTTCCACCTACTAATGTTCCAGAAAGGTTTTTATCTTCTGTTTTGTCGTGCTTATTAGCAGCATCAGCATCTTGTGTATCATCAATTAGTAATAGGTTTCCTAAAGCATACTTTTTAGCGTATGAACTTGCAGAACCAAATTGTTGTGGCACTTGCATTCCTTTTTGGTTTAAGTCTACACCTACAATAGCAATAGCTGATAGTTCGTTAATTCCATTGTTGTCATATACTGTAGCAGTAGATTCCATAATAGGTAAGTCTGAACCTACGTTAATTAATCTTTCTGTAATGGTAAAAGATACTCCATACTTTTCGTTAAATGGTTTTAAACCTTCTAATATATCTTCAGCACTTCTAAAGTTATATTTTCCAAAGCTATTAAATCTTGACTTGTTCGCTTTAAACTCAATTTGAATTCTGCTTAATTTTTCGTTTAATGATAACTCTTTCATAATTAGTTTTGTTTTAGTTCGTAAATTTGTTGCTTGATTAATGTTTTGTACTCTTGTGTAATTCCTTCTTCTAATGCTTCAAAGCAATAAGTAGATAGTAAATTGTTTTCCTGTTTTAGTTTACAAATTTCTGCTTGTAATGCTTCTATTTGAAATCTGTTAAAGTCAATTAAATCTTTCATCTTATTTTACTAATATAAAGTTTACTACTATTAAAGCTGATAAAGCTATCATTCCAATAAATAGACAAAAGTTTTTTGCATCGTTTCTAAATTCTTTTTCTTCTCTTGACATAATTTCTGTTTTTAAAATTGTTATTTGTTATTGTTTGATGAAGCAAATGTATAAATTCATTTTAGATAAAATACTATGATTTTAAATTTTAACATTTCTTTAACACTTTTGCCAAAAAAAGGGCTACCGTTTAAAGTAGCCCAATTTAACATTAACCAAATTATAAAGAGAAATCAGAAAAGACTTATTTGATGTGTGTAGTGTTCAATTAGTTCTTGTAGTTCTACGTCTGTAAATTTACGTATTTGTTGCGATTGTATATACAACTCTTCAGGGAAGTTATCACCATATTGTGAACAAAGGTATTTAGTATATAAGTATATTTCACCTGCTCTAAACACATTGCATCCTGCACATTGTACATTACAGTTTCTTTCATCCCAACGTGTGCTATAATGTCTTCTACTTGCCCAATGTCCATTCTGAAGTTTTGACCAATGGTCTTTCTTACCACAAGTAACACATTGTGCTATATCATTTACTGCATCTTTGCGGCGAATATAAATTGAAAACACCGTATCAAGCTTTTTAATAAGCGAAGTCCTTGTTGGTTTCTTTGCCATTTACGTTGTGAATTATGTTTAATTTAGGTTTTAACAATTTAATGTATTTTTCTTCAAGCTTTAAAAGTTCTTGTTCAGAAATTTCTGCAGGAAGTTTTGCAATTATAGAAAAGCTATTAAATTCTTTTCCTTCATCTTTTTTATGTGTAAGTATTCTACTTTGTATGTTTATAGTTTTACCTACATATACAATTTCATTGTCTTTTATTAAACAGTAAATAAACTTAAAAAATTCAATTTCTTTTTTAGTGCTTATTAAATAACTTTTTAAATATTCTTTCTTATTTTTAATAGTTACTTTTTTATCTAAAGCAATACTATCTTTATTAGTTATTTCTTTATTTTGCTTTTTAAGGAATTTAACATTGGTATATCCTCTTTTAGTAGTTATCCAATTTTTAAAGCTTTGGTATTCTTGTTCGTTATAAAATACTTTATTATAACTTTTACCTGTTCCGTAATATTCACATTTAACTAAATATTCTAATTTCATATTTCTTTATATTTGTTTGGTTAAAATTATTACACAAATTTATATAAAAAAAGAACATCAAAATTTTGTCAAATGGTATTTTATTAACAAGTTATTTTATCTACCCTGACCTGCATATTTCTTTTTATAGTTTTTACTGCTTTTAAGCGAAGAAGATTTAGACTTTGAATGTACACAAGGTCTTGAGATTTTAACATCTAATTTAGCAGATACTTCAGTTTGTTTTTTAGCCATTACAGAAATAGTTTAATTTTAATTTGTCTATAGATATACATTCCAACTGGAATAAGTAGAAGCCATAAATAAACAAAGTAATTAGCTTTTTTATCTATGTGCTTTTCTTTTATATTTTTAGTTTCTTGCTTTGATTTAGAAACTTGTTTTAAAACCTTTTTAGACACTATTATCTTACTTGTATCTACTAATACTTTGTTTTGCTTTTTATACTTTAAAACAGCGTTAA
>JACCDX010316520.1_pt1 | contig 31883 bp, 40 predicted proteins | sample 7449681 | NCBI WGS metagenome assembly JACCDX01 (sample SAMN15323450, study PRJNA562643) | freshwater metagenome | isolation source: river surface water | place: USA:Blue River Watershed | collected 2017-08-18
AGGAGTTGAAATACACGCTGATCTAGCTGATGTAAATGAACTAGTGTCAATATCAAATCCAATCACAGGTGTGGAAGTTGTAGTAGTACTAGTAGTTGTAGTTGTGGTAGTACCAGTACATGCTGTGCAGTCAGCATATGTTACTACAGGAGTAACTATATTATAATAAGGAAATGATGCTGTAGTTGATCCATTTATTCTCCAGCAATTTCCATCTGTAGTTCTTACAACTAATGATGTAGTTATTGGAGTACCTAATGAATTTCTAAGTACAACAGTAACTGAATTATCAGCACACGATGTTGCTGTAAAATATGTTCCAGCAGGAAGTGTAGTAGTGCTTGTAGTAGTAGTTGTAGTAGTTGTACCTGGGCATGTTGATTTTCCAATTATTGTGCCTTCTTGATCAATTTGTATACTATAATCAGAATCATTTATTTGATACCACTTCTTACCACCCATGAATGGACGCATTCCTTCTGAATCATAAAAAACAGTATCAACTAGATTAGGAATATATCCATTACCATCAAAATACATTAATGTAAACGTAGGTATTACTAAGCAAGCGTCTGATCCTGACTCCTTGAACTGCTCAACGTCAATCAAGAATGGCTTCATATTACCTGGGTCTGATACTGTTACAGATATAACAGCAGCTGAGCTAGTTCCAAAGCAATTAATAGCTCTTACAGTAATAGAGTAAACACCTGCAGGACAATTATTAAAGTATATAGTTCCATTTGAAAAGGTTGCTTGATCTGGCAGTGTACTTGCAAGCAAATTCCATGAAGTAGGATTGTTAATAGTATCAATTGATACACTTTCAGATACATTTGTAGTTGTTGTAATTGGATTTGCAATGATAAAAGGAACTGCAAATTCAGAGCAAGTGCAACTTTCTTTAGATAATACTTCTCCTGTTGAACTTATTGTTATATATTCTGTAGCAGATACACAGGTATTTGTAGTGTCTATTAGGTGAAGATACTCATCACCTACATATACATCAGATCCTGCAGAATCAATAAATAGTTGATCTCCAACATTAGGCAATGGATCTGTTCCATTATGATATAAATCAACTGTAGGGCACTGAATACATACATTTGCTGTTGTACCCGGATCTTCATCAATATAAAATAATGTAAGATATGGATTTATTTTATTTACAATCCATGTAGATCCGCTAAATGGTGATGATACAATTAAACGTGCTTCTCTGATTGGTAAATTTTTATAAAACTCAATAATACCAGTTCCATTATCAACAAGTCCATCATATGGAGCTACAAGACCTATATCTTCTGCAGGAATTCCTGCAGCGATCAGTGAGTTATAGTTTGATGAAGAATTAAGCCCTACATATTTAGTGTCTGCAACAATTTCACCATTCCACTCAATTTGATATCTAGTTGGCTGATCAGGGTCAATGGTATTAAAACTAATACCTGCTCGCCCTAACCTAAAATTATAAGGCATGTCAATTGCCCTGCTTTCAGTCACACCTTTGTAAGATGCAACAGTGTTCATCTTATCCTCATAATCCCACAACAAGTATACATACTCATAGTTGTTTGGGTTTGAAAATACAAATGTTCCTGTAAATACACCAGCAGAATATACAACTGGTATCTCAGTAGCTAAACTAAGTATTGTTGTTTTATCAGCTGCTGTATAAGCAGTATCTGAAACTAAATAATATAGTTTATTGTTTAACGTTGGGGCAAGTTGACGATAGTCAGACAAAACATCACCAGCAACAACAGTAACTGTTGCTCCATTATAAGGAACGTAACCAACACCACCAATACCTGTAGATGTATCAAACAATGCAATAGCACTACTACTTAGTACCACATTGTCAATAGTGTATGTTGAGCTACCTGTGTAGCTAAATGACTGTTTAGTTTTTAAACTCATCTTTACCTAACGTTATAATATTAAAATCTGTTATTGGACCGCGACCCTGAATAAGAGTATAATCTACATATGTACTACAATAAGAAACTCTAACAATTACACTTCTCTGAGTAAGCGTAGTATTGTTTTGTATTCTTGCATATATATCTTGAGCTCCAACGCCTGATTGGCAGTAAGGTGGTATTTCCACCCAATTTGTTCCAAAACCATTATTCACTAAAGAAATTGTCCAACTTGTTGTTCCAGATAATGAAAACAAATATTCAAGACTACCTCCAGTATTATATGGAAAGCTATCTGAAGTTGGATTTATCTGTATATCACAAGGAGTATTTCTTCTATCTGTTGAAGCAATAACATAGTTATGATTATATGGATCATATGCACCAAGCTTCGCCATATTTGGTGTACTTGCTAATAGATCTCTAAAGTAGTCAGACATACCCATTCGAGATATCTGCATAACCTGATCACCTTGCATTTGAAGAACTACACCTCTCTTAGCATCGGTAAAATACATTCTATCACTCCATACTGCAAAACTTTCAGGATTTGATGATATACCAAACTCATAAGGAAGAGCAATCTGTGTTCCAAGAACTTCAGGAACAGAAGCTACAGATCCACCACCAACGGCATCAACTAGTAAGTTTTTACCATAAAGTACAGATGTAATCTTATCTTGATGCAATACAACTAAGTCAGTTGTTCTAGCGTAAAGCTTTTGAACTGTACCAAAGTTTTTATCTAGATTTTTAAAGTTAGCTAATGATAAATTGAATTCATTCAACCTATTGATTGAAGAATCAAAACGATATAAACCACTATATGTAATTGATGTATCTTTTATTTGCTGACCATAATCTTCAATAACTCCACTTGCACGAAGACTATACTTTAACCATGGCTCATTAAATCCATCTAGTATTCTATTTGACTCAACACCATTACCATAACAATATGCATTGTAATCTGAATTTTTATTTCCAGTATTGTTTAATTGTATAACCGCTTGATTAAGAACACCATTTTGATCTTTTTCTAAATCACTATTAGATACTCCACCTGGAGCAGATGATGCCGCTGCAACATTAATAGTGATTGAATATCTATTTGGAACAGCAGTTATTGTATAATATCCAGCAGGAATATTTGCTGCAGTTACATATACAGATTGACCCACATCAAAATAGTGCGGATATTTATTACCATTTTGAATAAGAGTTGTATTAGCTGCAATTGTAGATACATCATATTTCCATAAAACTAAATGATTACCTATTTCTATAGGGTATGTTCTACTCATTTCGTAGTATATGTCTACATCATCATTAACAGGAACAGTTTCAGCTGATAATCTATTATTTAATGGTGTTTGTGTAACTTTTAAAGATGCTTTTATTTCATTTTTTTGAGTATTTATGATAGATCCATCACCAAAACCCTGTATACACATATATAAATCTGAACCAGGTAAATTAAATGGAACCTGAGTTATAGTATTTGAAGAAATAGGAGAACCTGAATTTAAATATGTTGTTCCATTTCTAAATGTAACACCCCTTGATCCAATATTATTAGTTGAGTTCTGATCTTTCCATTGTACAAAATTTAAATAAGCGCCTGATTCATAAAACCATTCTTCTAAATTAGCATAGTAATTTGGAGATATAAATGAATTAGTTTGAGCTCTATAACCATCTCCAGGTGCACAGTCATATTCAATATCTATTACTATTTGAGCTCCTGGATATATAATACTGCCGGTAGGTTCTTTTAATAAAGCAACACCACCATATTGATTTATACCAAAAGAATCTATATCTATAGGAAGACCATAGTTATTATTATTTCTAGCAGATGGTGTACCTGATTTACTCCCCTTTCCCCTTATATTGAATACGAATCTATCTCCTGGATTATATGTACCTGTTTGAAAATATAAATCAGCTGTTTGTCCAGTAGCAATATCAATAGAAATAGGTCCAGGAGTTATATTTGATTCTGCACTAAATGAAGATTGATCAAGAGTTAATGTTGTTTTATATTTATTTCCTGCTGTTATTAAGACAGTAAGTCTAGCATCAGTTTGACAGTCTATATTAATTAAATTAACAGAAGGGCCTGTATTTTGTATTGTATTATCACCACTAAAATGATAATATGCTGAAGTTCTAGATGTAGAACTATTTGACAATCTATTAGTTACAGGATCTACAGTAGCATTGCCAAAGCCAGGTATTTTAGGTCCCCTACCTGATCCATTAAAATTAAATATAACTTGACTTGTTGCACTAATAAATGTATCAGAAGCATCAGCCTTTATCTTAAAATATAAACCTTCTAATGCACCTGATATATTATTAAATCCAGCAGGTTTATAATCAAGTTCAAGTACTTTAAATCTTTTATTGGAGTTTGTAGGTCCATTTCCTGATGATTTAAATATAATATATCCGTTTACTTTAATCTTATCTCTGTCAGCTTCATTTATTAAGAAGTATCTATATGATCCATCAACAAGATAAGTTACTGGGAAAATATTATAGTATTCAGTTTTAGATTGTTTTACAAAAAATCTGTATCCAGTTGCCCATTCAGGTGCTTTGTTTTTTACATTAATAAGCAAAGAATTAGCAGTACTTGAATTAGTTGGTGGAATATATACAGAGTTAGATAAATTATTGCTATAATTATCAGTTGTAGTAGTAAGAACAGTAGTCATCCTACCATAATCATCCAAATAAGCAATACCAATTTCGTAATCTCGATCACTTCTCCATGTTTGTTTAGGTCCGGATACTATTTGATCGTCTATATAATCAACAGAATAATTAATATCTATAAAATTTTTATTATTGTCAATTAAATCTCTAAATTGAGTATAGTTACCCATAATCAATCTACTTCCTATAATATCTTGAGCTAATGCCTTTAAAGGTACATTATCAAATAATCTAGTAACTTGATCAGATGTAAGAGCAGCATAGGTTTTGTTATTCATAAAGAAAAAACTATACTCAGAATTATCTGCTATGTTTAATTCTTCTTTATTAAAAGTTTCAACAATCTTAACATTTAACGTTCTAGATTCCCATACTAATAACTGTATTTCTTTAACAAATTGATTTCCAGTTTCAAATATAACTTCAACTTGATTAAATTCATTTAACATTCCTTTATTCTCTCCTGTTTCAGTATCAATCTGTAATGCTTTTGGATTAAATGCTGCTGCAGAAAAAGGGGACATTGAAGAGTATTCATTGTCTATATATTTATAACGATAACTAAAATAAACAAACTTATCCTCAATATTGTTTGGATCTAAATTTGGAGTAGATACAGTACTTAATGATATAAAAGGAGAATTAAGAGGAGGTGCAACGATTAAGTTAGTATCCTCAGGAATTCTTGAATCATTTACGCTATATGTCTTACATCTATTAATGTTAATCTTTCTAGGTGGATTTAGGTTGTCATTCCAAATAAGCAATCCTCCTCCATTACCATCAGTTATATAATTAACGCCAGTAATTAAATGGTTTTTATTAAACCCAAGTTGATTAGTTGTACTTCCCAATACTAACAATGATGTGTTAGTAACTTGATTGTACTCAAATATGCCTTCAAAGTTATCAGCCTTTACAAACCAATATATAAGATTTTCAGCCTCAACTGATAAAGCTCCAATAGTTACAGCATTCACTGGCGCTGCAACTTGATATTGATTTAATATGGTAGATATATTTGTAGTTATGCTATTACCAAGGGCATTTTGAACGGCACCTATGTTAGCACCCTCAGATGTATCTATAGTAATATTAACCGCATCACGGTATTCGCCATCCGGTACTAATCTCTCGTCGAGATCTTTGTTCATCCTACCGGCAAGAAATGTTCTCTGAAGTTCAGCCATATCTATTTAATCCATTTATCCTTACCTCGCATAGCCATAAGCAATCGACCAGGATGCATGTTGCTTAATCTAATTTTAGTATTTCTAAGTAGAGCTGTTTTTTCTTTCTTAACTCTATTGACAATATATTCTTGCACACCAAACTTGTTGTTAAGTAATGCATATTTCAAATAAGCGTAAAGGTATTCCTCAGCAAGTTTGTTGATTGTGATAAGAGAATCATCACCGTTTTCCATTCCATCTGAAATGTATTCAAGAACAATATATGCATATTGAACACCTGAAGTAAAGTCAATGACACCAGCCGCTTTATTTACAAAGAATCTTGGGTTTACATTTGCATCAGCCGTCTCTAAGCCAAAGTTATTAGCAATAGGATAGCCAAAATACCATTCACCCTCATACTCCCATCCCCATTGGTTGTAATATGGTCCTGGTCCAACATATAATTGATTCTCTTGACGTAATATATCTATTTTAGCTTCACCAATAACCACCTCACCATTTGAGTCAAATACAATGTCACCTTGGTTATCTTGTAGATATGCTGTAGCTGTTATGCTTTGACGTGCTTCTGTAAGTGGATATAATACGCCATTTCGCATCATTGATATCCTAACATAGTTAACATAGTCAGGTGGCAATACCATCTTAAGCTGATCACCAAGCTCAAACTCAAGTACTTTTATATTCCTAAGAGCATCGTAGTTTAGTTCTTGAATAGCTCTCTTTGCATGAAATAGTACAGTATATCGATCGACATTATTAACCAACTTGTCGTTACCTACATACATCAACATAAAGTTGTTTACAATATCAGCCAAACTGACATACTGATACGATCCCCAATTTGCGTCTTCAGGTGTATTACCATTATTGGTATAGTACTGATAGTTAGTTATATATGCCATTATGATTTGGTTTGTATGTCTTGTACTTCTTCAGCTTTAGCTGCTGACACTACTTCAGATTCTCTGATTGATATACCAGCATATTCCAATATCTTAATAACTAGATTAGCAAAGTCACTAAGAGGCAACTCAAAATCTTGATATGTTGATGAAGAAGGATCAAACAATGGATCACCAGCAGGTGAAGTATAAGTCCACTGAGGATCTTTTGGATATCTTAAATATTGTGCTGTTATTGGAGTTGATGTGTATGGAGCTGGGGGAGCTATTGTTGTTGGATAAACAATAATCCCATCATTATCTAGAGTATATACAGGATAAGCTACAGATGGTGCAGTTAGATTAGATGCGTTTAAATATAATATTTTACTAGGACTAACTTTTTCTACCTCTTTATTGTTATTATAATTTATTCTTGTTAAGAAAAAATAATCACTTGGTAGTATATAGTGATTATTAACTGGATTATATAGTAACGAATCTAATACTGAAAATGAATCAATTACCTCAACCATATTTCTAGGTATGTCAGTATAACCCTCTCCATGCATTCGAGCGTTTTGCTTGTTTATTGCATTACTATAATTAAACACATACTGCTCAAATATCTCAAGTTGTGCTTGCTTAGCAAATAAGTTGAATTCAAGTGGAGTAATATATCCACGGTTCTCCTTGCTGATTATAGAAAGTACTGTATTTCTTACGTCATTGATCATTCTGACTGCTTTTGTACAAAGATAAATAAAAAAAGGCACTCCATAAGAAGTGCCCTTTCAGTAGTAGTTAGCTTTAGATTAAACTACAGCAATATCACTTACTGCTTGTGGGACAGTAATTTCATAGACTGGGTTAGTCCAAGATGTTTGTAATGCATTAGCAATCCCATTTTGGATTGCATCGCGCATACTAAATGCAACTTGAGCAGCATGAGTCAATGTAACAACTTTACCACCAGCATAAGTAATTGCAGTAGCAGTAGCAGTAGCGGAAGCAGCATCAACTAAAATAACATTAGTTACTGCAACCAATTGATTACCAGCACTGGTAACCGGGATAGATAAAAACTTTTCCATTTTCTAAAAATTAATGGGTTAAACAATGCTCAAAGTTAATCATTTCCTGAAAACTTTTCTTCTAGGAATTTATACAACTCTAAACCTTCGTCTGATTGTAAGTATGATGCAAGCGCATGGATATGATCATGACCAAATGGGACAGTCATTAAACGCTTTTTATTATCTTTCAAGTTAAAGTGAATATCTTTATTCCCACGGAATGTAAAGTATCCAGAAGTAAACGCTCTAGCTGCAAAATTATTGATCTTAAGAAGTGGATCAGATGCTGCTTCCATGAAATCTTGAGGATAACGCTTAGCAAATAGCATCATGTCACGTTTAATCTCTGTAGAACTCATATTATCTACATTTGAACTTAATACTAATCTAGCCACTGCCTCAAGAGTATTAAAATCATTGTCAGCCAAATCACGGGCAAGTAATAATGCATCAATTTCAGAGAATAATTCTTGAACATCTTCTTGAGCATCTTTCTCTGGATCAAATTCATAAAATTCAGACCCATTATTAGGATGATAATATAAGAATTCTTGCAGCACTGGGTTATTTTTTGGTACTTTTAAAATACCATCTTCAAATACAATAGGTTCAACAATTACATTAGCATCCTGCTCATCTTGAAATGGGCTTTTTGAATTTCGCGCATAGCGAAGTGGGTGATTCGTATTTGTTTCTTCATCATAATAAAGTAAACGCTTACGAGGAGTGTCTTTGTGTGCAATAAAATAGCTCAATGGAGCTTCTTCCATATTTAATAAATAAGTCCTATCCTTAGGCTCTAGTTTTACTCTTTTCATTTGATATAATTTAAATTATTTTTAAAAAAAATAGAGAGGGGCCGAAACCCCTCTCGTATTATTAATCTTCTTATCCTTTAAAGATAAAGAAGTTGTTTGCACCTAATGTACAAAGAGCACGCTCTGACAAGAAGTTAACTTCCATTGCATCGAGTGAACTTGTAGCAGCACCACCAGCTGACCCAGTCATCCAAGTTTTATAACGACGGTTTTCAGCTTCAGAAGCACGGTAACGAACGTGAAGGAATGGACGTTTTGCATTCTTTCCAAGTACTTGATCGTAAACGCTCATTGTACCAGCAGGAACCAAGACGCCATTTACAGCACCACCAACGATACCACCGCGGAGGGTTGCGTCGTTAAGGTATTTCCAATCTGTCTTATAGAACTCATAACCACGACGGAATCCAGAGAAACCAAGGTTAAGGGCCATTTCTTCGCTGTTGTCAAACAAACCGTAAGAAGTACCACCTGCACCGTAAGAATTTTGAGCAGCCAACATATCGTCGATGTCAAAAGAGAACTGACGGTTCAAGAACAATACGTTCTCAGCGATAGCACCTTGCTTATCAAGACGTTGTACGATTGTATCGAAATCACCTAAAGAAGATGGGTTACCACCAGACCAAACGTTACCACGGCTTTCAATGGCATTGAACATACCTTGAGTACCAGCACCTGTAGTTGCAGGTGGTGTTGGAGATGAAACACCAAGAGCAGCAGCAGCACCTGAATTATTAGCAGCAGGAACACCTTCAACCATCGCCATTTCGAGGTAGTCCTCAAAACGTAAACGAGTTTCGTGCTCAGACTTCATATACCAGTAGTAACCAGTAGCACCGTTCTCAGTAGTCACTTCAACCCAACCAACTTGAGCCATATCAGAACCAGATACGCGATATGTATCTTTAATGATAATTGGCTTGTTATCAAAGAAAAGATCTTGTGACTCTAAAGATCCGTCCATTCCGCTTGTACCTTTCTTAAATTCAGAACCATATACAAATGCAGTAACAGTACCAGATGTAAATGGAGTTGATCCAAATGCAGAATAGTAAGCAACAGTAAATGTAGTTGATGTTACGTCTACGATAACACCTTTTGCAGATTGAGCTGAATTACTTTCAGATGAAAGGAATACAGTTTGACCATTACGGAAGTTACAAGTTCCAGAAGGAAGTGTAAATACTTGCTGACCAGCAGCAGGAGTTCCTAATGCACCATAAGTCAATCCAGTATACTTAGTGTGAAGACGACCTTGTTCTGCCCATTTAATGAGGTCAGAGTTAGTAGGAAGTTCTGCACCTACCATACGCAAGAAAGATGCGATTGAACGGTTACCGTAACGCTCAAATTCTTGCTCGTAAGTGTCAGGCAAATATTGATTCAAGAAATCAAAATTTGTGATGTAGTTTGTAGGCAATGTTGCCTTTACAGCACTCGGGGTCAACAATGGACCCGGAGATACAGCTAATGTACCAGCCATTTTTTCTAGTTTTTAGGTTTTTGTTTAATAACTAATCTGTTACCGTAACTAGGCTCTATAGCTCTTACTTGAATACCACCTTCAGTTTTCTTAGTTACTTGAGTAGATTGGCGAACCATGTCGATATTTTTTGACTCTTTAGAGACTGTATCAACTGTATCTGCCATTCCCTTCTCATAGAAAAACTTTGCAAACTTATCAGGATTCGAAGCAATCGCTATTGCTCGATGGAATAACTCAGCATCTTTTAGATAACCATCTTCATTTAAAAACTTATTTACAAAGTTCTTTAGTGAAGACTGCTCCTCAAGAAGTGACTTAGCTTCTGCTGGTTTGTAAGTAACTGCCTTGTTTTCGTCAATCGCAAATTTGAAACCTTCAAATTTATCAGAAAACAACTCGTTAGTCTTGTCAGCAAAATACTTAGACCTCTTTGTTTGTTCCTCTTGCTCGCTAGTTGCGGCTTGTTTATATTGCTTGTAAGATTCGTAAGCCTCTTTTTCTTCTGCCGGAACAAAGGTTTCCCTTGACTCAAGCGGAACCTTATACTGTTCTTTTAGTTTATTAAAATACTCACGAGCCTTAGTCAGCTCTTTTTTACGTTCTAGCTTTACCTTTTTAATGTGCTTATCATCATCAAAGTCTTCATCGTATGAATACTTAGACTCAAGCTCAAACTTAACCTCATCAGCATCTAACTCCGGGTTCTGTTCTTTGTGGTATTGGTAAAGCAAAGAATCTTCATCCATAGCGTTGTAATCAACATTCAACTTCATGAAGTCTTCAATACCACGCCCTGTTTCTTTCTTATACTTTAGAAACGCAGAGACATCTTCAGGTAGCTCTTCAGCTTGTGCACGCTGCTCAACTAATTCATCCAAAGATGTAATCTCTTTGTTCCATCTTTTACCTAGATACGAAAGAACTCTATTATCATCTAAATCCACCTCTTGTGGTGGAGTTTCCTCTATTACCGTTTCAACTGGTGGTTGATTTTCTGTCAAGTCTACCTTGATAGTATCATTGTCACCTGTATGATCCTCTAATCCTTCAAGAAGCTCAGCTTCTTTTTCAGCTATAGACTTCTCTTCGAATTCTACAGCTCTTACTTTAAATTCACCTTCCATTTAATTTAATTTTCAACAAAGTTAGTAATTATTTTATTTATTCATTATCGTAAAACATACGATCAGAATCTTCAGTATGCCACTTATCAAAGCTTTCGCAGTTATAGTAGTCTATATTTACTAAGTAATCAGGTCTATCTGGGAATGGCTTTGTCACGAATGATGGCTCAGACCACTTAATTCTATTGTTTGGTTGTAGCGCTATTTGACCATTGTCAAGCAAAATGATGTGATGGCTTTTGTGCTCTAATGCATCTTCAGCTAATGACAAATCAGTATTTAAGTCATTGGATCCCCAATTAATAGTGGCATAGTAACTACCCGGATAGAACTTGTGATCTTTCATATACACCTCAACCTTTGTATCGTATACATATGACAAGTGTAACAACGTGAAGTTATAAGAGAAGCAGTTCCATATCTGTAAAAAGTGAAAAGGTAGATCTGGATCAGGAAGCTCAGGTTTAGTTAATAACGCATGGCTTGGTAACTTATCTCTCATTACTCCGTTTTCTAATAGAACTTGGAATAATGAAGCTTGTCCAGGCATACACCTTACTGACATTATAACACCTGGTGTAAACTCTCCTTGGCCTTTTTGGTGTTGATACATGTATTCATTTCTAACGAATACTTTTAAAGGAAAGAAGTTATGTTCTATGTATGCCATTATTTAGGTCCAAACGCCTCTAAGTCAAATCCATCTAGTGAATCTTCCGTACTCTCAAAATTCTGAGGTGGTAAATTGTTTTGTCGCTGATTGATTAATTCAGACTGACGAGTGGCTTGTAAGTCTACTCGTTTGTCTTTTGCCTTTTCTTTCTCAGCTTCACGTTCTTTTAATGTCTGCATTTGCATTCCATTCAACTGCATGTTATATTGGAACTCAATAGCCATTAACTCTTTCTTAAGTTCAGCCTCAGCTTGCATCTTCTGAATGTCACCTTGAACTTCCATCTGCTTGATCTGAGCTTTCGTTTGACCTTCCAATTGAATGATTTGTGCTTTTGATTCAGCGGCTGCTTGAGAAGACTGAATGTTCGTCTGCATTTGCATTTGGAACTCCATCTCTTTCTCTTTCTGCTTCTGCTCCATACGCTTACGACGTTTCATCTTAAGCATTTCATTAGCAAGCTTAATGTTATTAATCATTCGAATATCAATAGCATCTTCTAAGTCAATTGTCTGCTGTTGTAGTGCTATCTGAATATTTTGCTCTAGCTGAGCTTTTTGCTCTTCATCTGGGGCAACCTCAATAAAAATACCAAAGTCATGAAGGTATAGATTTTTTATATCTTCAAGTATAGTCATATTATACTTGCCTATTTGCATAGCAAATTCTTCAGCAAAGTCAGAATATTCAAGTATGTCAGCAACTCTAATAGATAAGCACTCAGCAATTCTCTTAGTAGTATTGATACCAGCATCTAATATGTGTCGAGTAGCTGTATTTGAATTGAGCGCTGCAAGTTTTTGAACACCAACCAAAGCGTCTGGATGTGGTGTAGATGCATCACGCACCTCATTTACACCCGTCACATCTCTGATCATATTTAAATAGTGGTTATAGTTACCAATTAAGGCAGCCATTTTAGCTTGACCACTATTTGAGTTTAGCTCTTGAATTGGAATACGGGCATTATTAAAATCACCATCCTGCGTATATGAACGACCAACCACGCTACCTGTTTGAAAGTATAGGTTAAGAGCGTCTTCAGGATTATATGCAGCACCTGTTCCAAGGTCAACCTCATTAATACCATCGGCATCAATAAATACACCATCAGGTACTACGCGAGCCATAACTTGCTGTAGCTTTAAGTGAGTCAACTGAATCTGATCAGCAAATGGAATCATTCGACGAACAAGTGACTCGATATTTCCCTTATAATAACGAGGAGCGTAAGCAATATAGTTTGGAAGCGCTTTTTGAGAAGCAGACTTAGGACGCACCATATTCTTCATCATTTCCCATTTGATGATAATATTTGATCCACCTACCAACACACCTTCATACCACACATCACGAACTGCTTCAACTACTTCAAACATTTCGTTTGGTGGTGGGTTAAAGTTATCATTCTTACGGATAACTCTCTCTCCACCATTCTCAAGTAATTTCTTTTTCCAAACAAACTTCTTATGAGTCTTATAATTAAAATACAAAAGCGTCACAACCTCATTTAAGAATGCGTCGTCTTGATAGTTGCGAATGATAGGAAAATAGTCATACCAAGCAGAACCAGCGTTTTTAATTTCAGTAAGTTCTTCGTCTGTTAAGTTTGGATTTATTTTAAGAAGCTCAGTGTAATGAACTTGTTTAACCTCTCCAAAATAGAAACAATCAGAAAAATCATTTTTTTCAGTATAACTGTGAATCCAGTTTGCAGGATCTACATACTCAACCTTAACTCCATCATTAATTAAGAACTCATGTTTTGCAACACCAATACCCAATGTGGCTACGTCATAATAGTAATCTCTTAATACATCCTCATAGTCATTCATCTTGAGAAGAGTATTTATAGCAATCTCTTCTGCAATCTCAATAGATGGCTTATAATTCATCTGCATATACAGAGAAAGTTCCTGATCATTTTCAGGTAATTCATCAGGATTTACATTAAACGCATCGATACCAAGATTTTCTTTTGTCATCATCAAGAAATCTTTAGCAACCATATCTGCTTCGATCATATCTTGAAACGCGCTCTTTTTTTCAGCCGATAGAATATCTTGAGCTTCAGCCTTAATAGTATATGGTCTATCCAACATACCATTTACAACTACATCAACAAACTTAGGTATAATTGGAACTGGAGTCCAATCTAAGTTTAGCATTGATATATCGCCATTAACAGCAATTTCATCCTTATACTTTTGTACAGGCTGTTCCCCACGAGCATATAATCTCAGACGGTGGAATTCACCCCACTGCTGATAAAATCTGCTTGAATTAGACTTCCTCTTAAACCATTCCCCTTCGATGGCTTTTCCTACCTTTAATCCGTACTCATATGTCGCCTTAACTTCATCTGGCGCCATTTGGTCCGGAAAGGGTAATGAGGAGATAACAACTGATGGTTTATCCATTATTCGATAATTTCGCTTCTTATGCCAGTATTCTTATATCTTACAAATTTAACACTTATTTTAGATTCCTGTTTTTGAGGTATAAATAAGTGCCTTCTTGATGCCATTAATGCCAATCCTGAACTAATAGAGGCATCATGTTTAGTTCGGTTGTTAATATCAAATCGAGCCCAATCATTTAATGTTCTTGTAAAATACATGTCACCAATACTGTCTTTTTCTCGATAATTACCTTCTGCGTCAATTCCAACATACTCTTCGATATATGTGTTGATAGCATTAGCATGTGCATGTTTTACATCTTCACTAGAGTTAGGAATCCCACCAAGCTCAAGCTCTGTCTTTGATAATTTAGACGTATGCTTATCAGGTCTATTCATAGAAAAAGGTCTATATCCCCTGTTCTTAAAATGATACAAAAGTCGCTGCTTATTATTCTCTACAAGTATAGGCATTCCGTAGAAAAAACAAGCCATTAATACATCCTCAAAAAATATCTCAGCTGTCTGAGGACGAGCAATATATTCTAAAAAGAAATGATTAGTTGGCGCATTTTGCATATGAAAATTAGTAATTCCATGAAGCGCCCCTGCTGATCCGCCTCCACCAACTACACCTGAGATGTCATAAGGGTCACATCCAAAAACGCCAATATCTTTATTACCCGGATAGAACCTGCCATCTTTTTTAATGACATTGTTGCGCATCCTAGCATCTGGAATCCAGGACACTAAAAACCTACCCTTTGGATCAGGAGTCCAAATAACCTCAGTGTCTTGCTCTCCATTCTTCCAATGAAAATAACCTGCTGTCAGAACGCGGTCTTTAATCATTGCGTCATTGTAATCAATCTGCTGATATATCTTTGTTAGATTAAATAGAGATGATTTACTCTCATCACGGAAAGCATGTGACTCAGTTCTTGGGAACTGACGATAAAATTCATTCAATGCATCTGAGTCAGCCTTCATTGCAGCAACTTCATTATTCCAATAAGTTACCACACCCATCGTAATTTCCTCACCATCGATACCCATGATAGGTTTCTTTGGATCCTCTAATACTGGCCAACCATACTCATCAATAAAACCCTCCATATTCCACTCCATTGGAATAAACAAAGAGTATAGCCCTGACTTGGTCTGACCGTTGGCAGATCGTTTAGTTGGATCACTATCGTAATACAACTTCTTGAAGTTCTCACCACCCTTGCTTAATGCATTTGATGTTGATCCCATCATACACTTGCCAATGATTTTAGATCCTAATCGAAGACATGTCTTTCTTACACGCCATCCATTTAATATGTTCTCCGGCTTTTCAATTTTACCAGCCTCATCCTCTATCAATAGAAGCAACTTCTCACCGTCATAGCTGTTGTCTGCGGTGTTTTTCCAGTCAATGGTAGTATCCAACCCTTCTATATCATCATCGCGCTCCTCATCCATATTCTTGCGCGTAATTTTACTAGCAGGAACACGGAAGGCCAACTCAGTCTTCGGGTTGTCCATACCGTCTTGGATCGGCTTGAAAAAGAAGGGGTAATTTCTAACGATAGGCACCACCTTATCGGTAAACATCTTCTTGGCATCGGCACCTGTTTTTGACATTATACCAATACGAGAGTCCCTAACAATTGTACCTGTATTTGCTGTCTCGGCTGAAGACATAAACGAGAATCCTGAACGACGGTTCTTTAGATAGCACATACCAAACGCCCGACTGTCTGCCTTACATGCCTCCCAAAAGATGTAGAATATCCGGTTGGATTCACGGAAGTCAGGAAGACCGACGTCAATCTTAGTCCACTGAAGATACATATAGTGAGTTCCGGTGATATAGGTAGGCTTTCCGTTATTAATGAACCAAAAGCCGTTCTCTCGCCTATCAAATTCAGTCTCTATCATGTCGACATACTTAGACTTGAACGCGTTGTCTTTTCTGTTCCAGTCAAATATTGACTTAATTTTCTGCAGCTCAGTTGGGTATTCAATAGGCTCCCAATGATTGTTTCTATTCTCAACAGTCTTTGGCTGTTGAGGTAAGGCAATCTTTAGGCCATTAATCTCATATATTTCACCGACGGTACCATCTTTAGATATGACAATCAGATCATACTCTTTGTTATAGCCATAATCCCAAGACTTCTTACTGTTCTTAGTAGTAAGAGCAGTCCTGTTAACGTAATCGTTTACTATGGAGTATAACTTATTTTCCATTCTTTGCTTTTGCTCGCCCTTCTGCAAAGCCTGACTTGCCAAGAGTCACCTCAGCGATAGGCGTCTCTGCAGCTCTGTTTTCTTCCTCCTCAATCTTATTAAGCATGAACATAGCATCCTCAAATGCCAAACGCTTAGCAGAGGCGGCATTCTTCATCTTATCTGCCGATATATCATCCTCAGCATGAGTAATGATAGGTGATTTTAATACCTTGATCAACTCATTGATGGCTTCTTTTGCAGCCTCAATAATTTCTACCTTTTTAGACATATGTTCTTGTTATACATTCGATATAGAACTTCATCATCTATTCTAAACTCATACTCGCTGTCGGGTGTGAATGAGACTATATCGCCAACGTTTACGTTGGAGATAGTGTTCGTCTTATACACAACCTCACCCCATAAAGGCTCATGTGCGCCAGTAGTGCTAATCATCTTATCCTCAGTTGGTATTGGTCTAATAAATATAAACGGATCAACAGCCTGCCAATCAGCATCTCTTTTATAGAGATAAACCTGATCAATCTCAGCTAGAAATAAATCATCCATGATATAGTTCCAACTGCTTTTCTGACGTCCTTTCATATCATAATAGTACTTAAAAACATTGTGATGAACTACAACAGTATCTCCAGGCTGAACCGGACCATCGTAGTAAATAGGAACACTGATCACTTCAGCAAAGCGATTGGATGTTTTATGGTCTTCTTGAGAGGAGCTGATATAGAAGTCAGTGTCACCGAACTTCTTTATGTTATCGTACCGCCTCAGACCAATTGGCTTTATTATGAAGCAGTATGGTGATTTCACTAGTAATCTATTTTATATTCTATTGCAATCGGCATTGTATTTGAGAAAGACTTCCATTTAATAATCTCACCATCTTTGATAATCCAAACACAGATAGAACCATCATCCTCTTTTCGGATAGTGTTGATCTCCCATGATTTATCTAGGACAGTCTGACCAACCATATAGTGCATGCACTTCATGTAGTCAGGACCAATGGAAATTTTTCTAATTATACTCACCTGTTTGTAGATTTACACTGACATCTCCATACTTATCAAAGATAGTCTGCTGTTCTTTAGCAAGACCTCTTGCAGCTTCTTCTAGTTGCTGTAAAGTGATGTCTTTTTGTAAAGCCAAGTTACGAAGACTCATTTCGATGTCTGCTACATTAAATTTAAGATCTCTGTAAACTCGATTCGCGTTAACCAACGCGTCGAGCTCTTCTTTTGTGATTTTTTTTGACATATGATTAGATTGAAATATACCATGTTGTGTCAGCGTGGCTATATTGTAGACACACTGGCGTATTTGATGTTAATGAAGAAGGAGCACCCACAATTGAAGCTCCTGAAGAAGTCCAAGTTGTTGATGGCCTGTTAGCTGTTGACATAACAACATATTTAACACCATTAAGGTTTGAATTTGATGCTGGAAGAGTTATTGCAAAAGACGCGCCGGCTGTTCCAGTAAAGTATGTATTTACATTTGTTAATGTCGCTAATGTAAGCGCATTAGTTGTAACCACACTAGGGGCTTGATTTAAAGCCAATAAAGCAGGAACATTAAAGTTAACAGTAGACCCATTGGCGTTTAATCCGAATACACGGCAATTAGTGTTTGGAGTCTCTGTAATATAATTCTGTACTTTCATCGTCCTTGACCTTTATATGACTTTTTATAATTCTTAGAAGATTTTAGCTTAGACGTTTTGCATTTTGCATGAACGCCAGGGCGGCTTACCTTAATCTTTACAATTGATGTAGATTCAGATTTATTCTTCTTCATTTAGCAAAGTTAACAAAAATAATTAAAGATTCTTAAGCATTTCGATCATTCTAGGGCAAGGATAGATATCACTCTTGTCTTTACGCACTGAATTATGAGTATAAATTCCATTAGTTCCTTTAAACGCCTCTTTATCTAATCCCCAAATCTCCTCTCTATATTGCTTAGATATGCCGTAAGTTTCGCATAAATACTCAACCAACTGCCGAGTACTTTCAATTTGTTGATCAGTATATTTATAGTAGTGTTTATATCCCTTATATGGCTCATCTAAAGTCGTAACCATTGATGCCGGAACTTTCGTGCCTACATAAGTATAAAAGTTTCCGTTTTTTTCTTTCAGGTAACCCCAGTTGCAAACCTCAATGCCTACGCTCGTTTTGTTTAGATTCTTATACGGAACATTTTGCGCAGTAAATTCTTTTTTATCAATACCCAAATGCCACGCCCAATGCTTAGACGAGAAACATTGAACAATTAATCCGTCTGCTCCCACTACAAAAGCCGTAGCAACGCGCTCGTTAGTGCCATTCCAATACCGACTTACAGCCTCAGCATTACCACTACCTGCCGTATGGTGAAGGTAAATTTGTGTTTTAGGTGATTCCTCAGAAAAGAACTGAGAATCCTTTAAGCGTACTTGTTTAATTTTAGATATGTCTAATTTTAATGCCATTTGTCACTTTCAGTTTTAAGACCTGTAATAAATTTTCTAAATGAAAACAATATATCCTTACCTGTAACGTGTTTGTAGCTCTCGTTCATACTCTTGACCTCTATAAAAACAACAAATAGAGCCACTGCTTTAGTCAGTAAGAGCTCTATTGCTATAAAGTGTGCGATGATATCGCCTGCTATAAATCTTTCTACAAAGTAAAAGAATGTGATTGCACCTGCATACGTTAAACATTTTGCTGCCGTAGAAAATAATCCTTGGCTTTGTACTACATCCCAAAATTTTGTCTCTTGATCCTCTCTTTTCTTGTATGAACGCCATACACCAAAACATACATCTAAAAATATTGCAATTAAAGCTACTGTTATTAATGGCTTTACTGGCGCAAGGATCGTAAGTATACTAGACAAAATAATTAGTACGTTGGTTTTCATAATAGTTTTTTATAAAGTCTATACAGTGTGTAGACTATAGCAAAGATAATAAAAATAGCTAATATGTTGTTTAATAGCTTCTTCCAAAATGGGTACTTCTCGTAGTACTTCACAGGTATCTTTCGCTCTACAATTTTAGTAACGTATATTGGATCACACTTGCCTTGTATATATACTTTCTTTTCTTTTGGAACATACCAAGTCTTTACGGTTACCCTATCCTTAGTTATAGTTATTGTATCCATAAGTTCCTTAAGAGTTACAATCGTATCAGTTCTTACCTCAGGAACATACAAAGTAATAGTATCAGTTACTAGTATAGTGTCTTGAGTAAGTAGATATGGATACTTCTCAATCAAACGAGTAAAACGTTTAGTTGGGCTGCAACTAACTAATAAAATTGATAATATTATAATAATAGCTTTCATTCTCCTTTAAGTTTTTTAAGTTCTTCAAATACTGCAAGCAACTCTGCTTCTTTTTGGGCAATGAGTTCCTCTTGAGTTGGTTCATATATTTGTATTACACCAAATTGGGCTACAAAATTTTCTATTGTGCCAAATGAATTACCATTAATTGTACACGATAAATCAAATAACACAATACCCTTATCGGTATTTGCAAGCATTTGTGTGTCACTCAACACTCTTATAGAATTTAAGAGATAGTCACTTTCTTTAAAAAAAATCACATTATCTTGTTTAATATCTATATTCATAATTATAAATATTTAGTTATCAATGCTGCTTCAGTTCGCGCGGTATCTCCTGCACCTACTGTCCTAATAGTAAATAAAAGATAATTATCAATCGCTGGATTAAAAGGCGTTGTAGACATAAAGTCGGGCACATAATCCGTGTACTGAGATGTACCTGTACTTAAGTAACATATATTGCCACCTGTAAAATGAAAAGTGCGTATAATAGTTGCATAGCTTTGCGTAGTGCCTATTGTTGGAGCACTAACTATTTGAGTTGCACCAGTTAGTGTGTTTGAAGTATTTAAAAATAAGTGACCAGAATAAACGCTTGCAGTACCCGAAATTCTTTTTATTTTATACACCACCTGAAGCATACAATTACTTGTCAACGTGTTTGCTGGTATTAACGCGGATAAACTAATTACATTTGTCAAAGGTGTTCCGACAGTTGTACCACTTGTTGTATTTATGAATACTGTTGCTGGATTTGAAGTCCCGCCACCACCAGAACCATTCTTCCACAAGCTTGTAGCTGAGTCATAAACAAGAGTTTGTCCATTTGTCGGAGATACAATCTGAACATCATGAATCTCATCAAGCTCATATCCGTTCTGTATCTTTACCTCAACGACACCTTGATTTACATGTTGCCTTACAACAATTCCAACATACACAAGATGAGCTGGAGCTAATTGTTTCGTTGATGTCCATTCACCAGCAACTGTACTACTCAAATATAACTGCGTACCAGGTGCATATGCAGATGTGTTTAGACCCTCTAACGCTCCAACTACAACGACATACCCGTTCTTGTTGTTTGGTATATTAGCCTGAACAACACCATATGTCTGAGCAGATGTTGCATCTGATGTGGCTAATGCCTTGGCTATAGTCGGCTTATTTCCTGATCCACCGTTGATGTAAACAACAGTGCCCTTTGTCATTGTAGACCCACTTGTATTTCTTACAAGTGTTATTAGCTTTATAGCGGATGATAAAGTTTTTGGCTTACCATCAGGACCAGCAACAGTAATACTGTCATAACCAAACATGTTACCACTCGCATCAACTACTTGCATCTTACTACGTTAATATTTGGTGAGTCTTGACCTCTTACTATAAAAGTAGTTCCGGCTACATCAGATATAGCTCTAATATAATCATTCTCATCTAAGTGATACCCATATTCGTCTGTGAATATGTCACCCTCATCTAATGAAACAGTATATATTGTAGTGGTAGAAGCTGTAGCTGCAGTATACTTCTGAACAGTTAACACAAAGGCAGCAGTATTCGTAAAGCGCATTGACTGCACCTCAGAAATGTTGTTGTCTGGGGCAGTGTGAATTATTGTGCCGCTGACAGCAACTAGTGTACCTTGGTTGCTGAACTTTCCTGTCATTACTCTTCAGTTGGTACAATTTCAACTAGCTCACTAACTTTGTTAATAGCCTGCACAATAGTAGCTGCATCGCTTAAGCTAAATACACCTGCCTTTGCAGATGCCTCAAGTGCTTGAACTAATACTTGAATTGCTTGGTCCTTATTCATTGATAATTGCATTAATTTGTTCTGCTTGCTCAGCTGTTAAAGCTGATACAAACCACTCATACCCCATCATAATACGAAGATGCTCAACATTTCTTTCAATTGTTTCCGCATCGTCTTCGTTACGATTAATTAAATCAACGCTGTCAAATGCAGCGGATACGCTTTGAGCAATTTGCTCTGGTGTTAGGTTTTCCATTATGCTAAAAGAATTTTTTGTGCTACTCCGTTAATAATTACTGACCAAGTTTTAGTACTAGACAAGGATTCAGTTGTCACTGCACCTGCATTGTATGTTGAGCTACCAACAACAAACTGATTATTTGCAGTTGCAGTTGCTGATGCGCCTATTACAATAGAATTGTCAAAACTACCACTTGTTGCTGATTTTCCAATTGTTACACCAAAAGAACCGACAACTGCATCTGCGCCAAGACAAGTAGAACCTCCAACGCTGTTGACACGCACATCGCTATTACTACCAATAATAACGTTGCCACCATTACCATTTGAAGTATCTCCAGCTTGATAACCAATAAAGGTATTACCGTTGTCTCCTGTATTTACTGCGCCAGCACGATACCCAATTGCTGTATTCCATTGACCTGTAGTACTTGCTCCCAAAGCGTCAACACCAATAGCCACATTATTAATTCCTGTAGTTATTGCATCAGCTGCATAAGCACCAACAGATACATTATTTGCTCCTGTAGTTGCGGCTTGTAAAGCATAATAACCTAATGAAGTATTTTGAGTACCTGTAGTATTTGCTCTGCTTGCATAATAACCAATACCTGTATTACCATTAGTGGTATTATTTAATAAAGATTGATAACCAACTGCAGTATTGCCTCCTCCTGTTGAATTAGCACCAAGCGAGTCAACACCAACTGCTACATTTTGAACACCTGTTGTATTAACATCTAGAGCATTATATCCAATTGCAGTATTATTACTTCCACTTGTATTTGATTTCAATGCTCCATCACCAAATGAAGTATTGGAAACAACGTTACCTTTCCCGTTGTTCCAAATAGTTAAGTCGGTTGCATTTGACTCAAGCCAAGATGGAGCACCACCCACTACCAAGTCACCACTGCCAAGTAATGAATTACTGTTAATGGTCTTAATGTTAGTTCCACTGACAAGCTGTTGTTGAACAGCATTACCACCTTGGGTAATTGTACCGTCAACTGTTAAGTTACCTGTTAATCTTTCATTTACAGCCATCTTATTCTCCTTTTAATCGTTTCAATTCTTCATAAACAGCGAGTAATTCCGCTTCTTTTTGCGCTATAATTTCTTCTTGTGTAGGTTCGTCTACTTCGATATATTCAACGCTAACAAGTCCTTCATCGTTGTAAATTTCTTTTCTTATTTGTGCCATTTTTTTTAAGCTATTGTGAATAACATATAAGCAACATTTGCATTAGTTAAAGTTGCCCCCGTTGTCATAGTAGCTGGTGCGCTACCAAATGTAAAAGATGAATTTGTAACAACTGAATTTATAGATGCAGTTGCAGCAACTGGAATAATATATGCTAAACTTGTTGTTCCTATTGAGGAAAGAGCCGCGCTTGTTGTTGTAAATGAATTTTGAAATCCAATCCAGTATGTTTCGCCAGCTGTAAATGTCATTGATAACAAAGCTGTTTTAGCACCCGTTGTGGAAAAATCCAAATTTGCGCTTTCAAATAGTTTATTGTATGGCCTATTTATATAAGCTCCAGTAGTGCCATTTGAATATATTAAAATTCTGCCTTGCGGAGTTCCACTACCATTTACAGATACAATTAATGAAATATCACTACATGTAAAAGTGTTAGCAGGAATAAATGGCATTAAAGAAATTAGATTATTCCCGTAAGTTTGACTACCAAATGCAGATCCAAATAATCTGTTACACACAACCGAGCCGCTAATCGGTGGTAATAAAGCATATAACCCACCAGCTTTACTGCTACTTACAGCTAAGTCGCCACTCCCTAAAACTGAACTGCCATTGATTGTTTTGATATTCGTTCCGCTAACAAGCTGTTGCTGCACAGCACTACCACCTTGGGTAATTGTACCGTCAACTGTTAAGTTACCTGTTAATCTTTCATTTACAGGCATCTTACTTAAGTATTACGTTAAAAATTTGTTTATTGAGCTTATAGTTATAAGCACCGAATCTTTTTCCTTCTAAACCATCCTGAAGAGTTAAATCAAATGAGATTAATGTATAATCATCATCTTCTTCTAACTGTGGCTTATAAGCATAGTATACTGTCTCAACCTCAGCTAACTCAGCACCTTCTAATACAACAGGAGCTATTTTTTGAGCAACCTCAGCTTTAACAGCTTCAATCTCTTGTTCCGTACCATTTTCTAAAATGTCAATTTCCTCTTCAGTCAAGGTGTATGTTGGCAACTTGACAAATTCAGTTTCACTAATTGCTTTATATCTATTCATAATTAATAGTTTACGACACCTGTGGTATCAATTCCTAATACAACTCTCCCACCTCCTGTAGCACCTACAGTAAAGGTATCATTTATCATTGTACATCTATATATATCCCAATTTATACTTGCAGGATTATCACAACAGAATGACCTTTGGTCAGCTATACAATCAGTAATTATTCCTGCATTGCTTCCTAAATTACCAACAAAGCAATTAGCTCCATTCCAAGCATTACAGTTAGATATGAGCCCCCAATTTTCTCCTAAAGAAGCTCCGGGTGTTGTTAATGAGTTTGCAACACAAAAAGAAAGATTACCATTTGCAGAACACTCTATAATAGTACCATAATTTCCAGCTGCGCTTGTAGAGCTATAAATACCTGTATTAACACAGAATGAAGTATTACCTGAACTACAATTAGATATAGTTCCATAATTTGAAGTTTGTTTGGCTGAGGCTCCATTCTCTATACAGCAGAATGAATATCCTGGAGATAATATAGATTTACACCTTGTTATTGTACCCATGTTATAAATGTTGTTTTGAGCAGTACCATAACAGAATGAATAACTTCTAGCAGTACATTCTTCTATTGTGCCTTGATTTGATGTGTTACCACCAATAGATGAAAGTGTTGTACAAAATGAATAATCTATAGCCGTACAGTTTTTAAATGTACCATAGTTAGAAAAATCAAATGCACCCCCAATTCCATATATTCCTAATGGTGGAACTAATCCAAGTCCTGTAGAACCAAATGAATAATTCTTAGCTGTACAGTTTTCATACAAACCTAAAAAAGAAACAGAATATGAACTAAAAGAATAGTCACCACCAACACAGTTCTTTATAATTATATTTTCACCTCCACCTCCTTGAGTACTTACAGCAAATGCAGCATGAGGATAATAATTATTTTTTGTAGTGTCAATACCTGAAAGTCTAACATCTATACCACCACCTGGACTTCTTACTTCAATACTTGAAAAGTAAACATCAATCTCTCCACTTAATGATTCAAAATCAATAAAACTTTGATCAACAAGAAATTGATTGTTAACTGCCTCATTAAATGTGTAGTACCCCGGAGCAAGTAATATAACAACACGGTTGGTAGCTGACTTAGCCACACCGTTTGGTGTCATTATAAGTGCTGCAGCATATGCTGTTTTTACAGCTGCACCATTTTGAGCAGGTGTACCATTAGCATTGACAAAGATATAGTTAGTTCCACCCAAAGTGAAATTACCAATATTAGCCTTATAGCTACCTGTGCCATTTGCTGACACCTCAATGATGTCTGTTGCGTTAAATTGTCTACCTAGCGCTGTTAAGTCGTTTATTTTATATGCCATCTCTAGTCAATTATTCGTGTTTGAGTATTGTCAGTAATTCTTTCTCCAAGATCATCGGTAATTCTAGCGTCAGGTAATAAACCGCCACCGCCTGGAATCTCTCCATCAACGGCAATGTCAATCGCTATCTGAATACCTATCATCATACTACCAAGTAGCTACAATGTTTGTCGCTGTAGTTCCAGTTGAAAATACTCTAACAACTTGAACAGGTAAAAAAGTACCTGCTACAACACCATTAAACGTTACGTCATCGCCACCTGCAGTTAACACTCGAATGTTACCAGCACCACCGATATAAAGCACACAAGGCCAACTTGGAGTTGTGCCATCTCCACCAACGTATGGTATGTCTACAGTATTACTTGGTGTAACAACTGCTGCTCGTTCTACTTGTAATTTTTGATATGCCATGTCTTATTTTTTAGTAGACCTACCGTTTGCGCCATTGCGTGCACGATTTGTCTTTGGGTTTTCTTTTACAAATTTACCACTTTTTGTGGAACTCATATCGGGGCCTCCTTTGCCATAAATACCCACCTCCCTGCGAGCAGCATTATGCTCAGCACGATATTTCTTTCGCTCTGGAGTAGCGTTCAGCTCACGCTGATATTCACGCCTCTTCTCCGCTGCCTTCGGATTGGCCGCGTAATACTTCGATGTCTTGCTTTGTCCCATAGAATAGTTTGTTTATAAGTAGGTCTGGGTTGTTAAGAGCTTCCTGTCGCTTTGGGCATCCGCAGTCCTCAGTTATACTCTCGACTAGTGTCTTGATACCGGTTGCCTCAGTAAACGAGGCAATTGTATCACCTAGACCTTTGTGGTTTTTTAGGATTACCATTTTACTTTGTGGCTCCAATAACGAGCGCTTAATTTACTAGGATTTGGATCCTGAGCATTATGTCTAGCATAGTAAGATTTCTTTCTTGCTTTATCTTCAGCAGTTTTTGGATTCTTACCTGCTCCTTTAACACCTTGTTGGCCAAATCTTAAAAGTTTATAAGTATCACCTTCTTTAGCCATTACAACATGACTTTTAGTAGAATGTCCTGGCGTCTTTTTAGGTTTATTAACCCCTTCTAAGCCTAGTTTATTTATAGTTGTTTTAACTCTTTCTGGTGTAGCCATTCGTATACTTTATTAATATGTTCTTTAAAATCATTGAAGCTTAAATCACTTTTAGCCCTATTGCAATTTTTACAACAAGGAACTGAATTTTGAATAGTATATCCTAATTTACTATCAAATCTATCTATACCAGTAAAATATATTTCATAATCTTTTGGATTTACATTAGGACTATCTTTTTTCAAAGAAGGTGAATTGGTCATGCAATCCCACTTGAATGGCCCTAGTCCGCAATAATGACATTGTTTTGTACTTATTCTAACAAAATCATTATAAGATAACGACCATTCAAAATTTCTTTTTTTAGCTCCGTTTTTATAACCATTCATTCTAGACTTCATTGATCTAGCTTGTTTGGAAGAAAGGCCTGCTGAATCTATTCCACAACCGCAGGTTTTTTGTCTTGCAATAGCTGAAAATTTCCAAAATCTTTTTACATCGCCACAAATACAAATACAATCCCATACTTTATTCTTACCGACTAATTCAGTAGATTTTAAAGTAAAATTACCTATCTTATCTCCTATTTGAATCATTTATTCTTCTTCTGTTTAGGCTTTGCTGTTTTTGCGGCTTCCTTGAAGTTCTTAGCAGTAGGTGCTCCTTTCTCGCCTGGTTTACGCATTTTCTCGCCCGAGCCCTCTTTAATTCGCTCTCTTTTTGCGTGAATGTTGCTATATAGTCCCATTATTGATATATTTGTCCTACAAATGTAATGAAAAAAAAGGTAAGGAGACTATTTATCTACGACCAAAAAGTTGTGCGTAGACCTCTGCAGTATGATTGGCTGACAGAGTGGGCAATTGTTAGGCGATGGGCCCAAGTAAACTATGGAATCAGATTGACAGATCTTGAAATGCTGCTGTTCTTACACGGCAATAGACTGTTCACAAAGACGGACTTTGACGAGTATAAGAACTTCATGACCTGGGATAGTCAGCGATTTAATAGATTGATGAAGGAAGGATGGATTAGTGAATGGAGACAAAAGACATACAACCAAGGGCAAATGTATGAGGTCTCATTTAAGGCCAAGAAAATGATCACGTCAATCTATAAAAAGTTAGACGGAAGAGAACCGATTCCGACCTCATCAAGACGCAATAAGGCCTTCCGTGATAACGCACCGTTTCACCAGAAGACCTTAGCTATTGCGATTGTTGATTTTAACAGGAGAGTTAAAGAACGCAAACAACGTCCTTCTCCTGAATTATAGTCATCCTCTCATTATCAAGGACGACCTCATGGCTTTGCACTTTGTCATATAAGACAGTGTCATCTGTGTTTATACCGATGATGTTATCGCCTACTTTGTAGACAACAGCCTTATGGTAGCGCATATCATTCGCGTCCTCACCGGTTAGAAGCAGACCACTCTTGGTCTGCTTTTGCTCATTTACTCGCTTAACGAGTAAGTATTTATTTAATACTTTCATCTGCTCTAATGTTTGTAATGATTGCATTTGTGCTCATGATTGTCGTTGCTACCGACACAGCGTTCAACAAGGCGTTCTTTGTAACCTTAGCCGGATCAATAATACCAAGCTTGATCATGTCACCATACTGCTCACCCTTTACGTCATACCCCTCATTAGGGAATGGTAAGATGCCGTCCATAATGAACTGAGCGTCTTTACCAGCGTTGTCAAGGATCTGACGCATTGGAGCTTGTAAAGCCATACGCATAATCTTCTCAGCAGTAGTTGTACCTGGATTGTTCTTAGCATACTCATACAAAGCAACACCACCACCAGGAAGGATGCCCTCCTCTAATGCAGCCTCAACTGCACAGACAGCGTCGTCAATGCGATCTCTCTTCTCCTTCTGCTCAATGTCACTCAACGCACCTACATAGATCACAGCAACACCACCGGATAGGTTAGCCGCTCGCTCCTTACGGTTGTCAAGCTCTTCTTTAGTGATGCCGTCAAATATAGTATCGTTGATGTCAGCAATACGCGCGTCTATAGCATCTTGTGAACTGCTGTATGGCATAAAGATTGTCGTGTCCTTGCTAACAATAACCTTAGAGCACCTACCTAGGTGAGCAACGTCAACTAACGACAAGTCATCGCCAGTATCCTCACTGAAGTATGTTCCGTCCAATGCGATTGCTAAATCTTCAAGCAAGTCTTTCTGACGGTAACCAAAGCTTGGAGGTAAAATATTACACGCTTTTATCTTGCCCTGAGCCACATTTATATTAAGTGTATTAAGTGCAGCTGGCGTCATCTCACCAATGATAAGTAATGACTTATTTTGTGCTACAACATGTTGTAAGATGCGCTCAATATTGAGTAGATTATTGATCTCCTGATCAGTAATCAACACATATGGATTCTCTAACACACACTCTTGTCGCTTGTAGTCAGTGATAAAATAACGGCTAGTCCAACCTCTGTCAGCCTTAATACCCTTAATCACCTCAACATATGTGTTATGGTCCTTACTGTTTTCTACAGATACCATCTTAACCTCACTGAACGCATCAGCGATCATACCACCAATATTTGTGTCATTGTTAGCACTAATAGACGCAACGTCTTTTAGCTTTTTGCCTGAGAGTTTTTTGGCTCGTTTGGTCAGATGCGTCACGACATCTGTCGTAATGCTATTAATCTCACGGATGACCTCGGTGACGTTGTCATCTGACATTAAAATATCAGAAGCCGCATCGACAATAGCCTCAGCAATAACGATACTAGTTGTCGTTCCATCGCCAGCAACAGTAGCCGTCTTCTCAGCAGCCTGTCGCATCATCATAACAGCCAAATTCTCTACCGGGTCATACAGATTGATCGACTTAGCGACCGTCACACCGTCCTTTGTTACCGTAATACCACCGACGTGGTTCTCTGACTCGATCAACACAGTGCGACCTCGCGCACCTAATGTGCTTTTTACAGCTCCAGCGATCGTTTTGATGCCTTTAATGAGCTTTTTGCGACCTTCGTCGCCTAAATGTACATGTTTTACTACCATTTTATTAGATTTATGTCACAAATTTAGTCAAAATTTGAGACATTAGTCTAATTATTATGAAAAAGCCCTCACTTGGAGGGCTTATCTTAGTATAAACTAGTGTTATTCTTACCTTTTGCTGATATAGCATCCAACTTTGCCTGCATCGTGTTGCGATTGGCAGCATTTTCAGCCGAATCCTTATAGTCAGGAGCAATGCGACTTGTCTTACCGGTCGTCTTTTGGTAGTTCTTGTCATTAAAGTGAGCCTGCTTGCCCTTAACAAAACGCTCAGCTTGACGAGCTTGCTTTACCTCCATTCCAGTTGCAGCAATACCCTCAAGATTATCCTCCCTACGGTAAGCAGCGCGTTGAGATTTCATCTCTTTTTTATAATCCCTAATTTCATTAGCAGACTTACCAATGTGACTCTCACCCAAAACAGATGTACCAGCGTAAGACTTGAATAATTTCTCTTGACGCTTATAACCAGGTTTTTTATTAGCCCTAGGATCATCAGCCGCCTTGCCCTCCATGTTTAACTTTTCAACATCTTGAGCTCTTCTTGTTTTATATTGAGTACCAGAAGACCCGTGATAAGTTTTTGATTTTACAGTCATCTCAACACCAGGAGCCGTAAAACCAGGGAGTTCTTCTTGACCTTTATATCCTTTTAGTTTACCAGGTTTAGAAGTAATTCTTGTTGGCGTTTTGATTTTTGCCATTTCTAACTTAACATTAGACCAATCTGTAGGGTCTACTTTAGTAGGTGCAGTTGGCTTAACATAGTCTGCCAAATACGCACCCATAGACCCTTGGTACTCTTTACCACCAGGGGCAGATATTTTTTTATAATTATCCTTATTTACATTTATATTTTTAGCCTCCAAGTAGAGATCACCAGGATTATGTAAATATTCTGAACCCTCTCTCTCTCTCTTATTCCATTCGGCAGTTTCTTGATCATTTAATCTTCTAGTATTACTCTCACTACCAAAAACATATCTGTAATCTCTGTCTTTAATCTTTTCATTATACTTTTTCATCTTTACATTATAAGCATCAACATCTTGCTGATATCTCTTATAAGCAGCATCTTGAGCATATGCCTCAGCTTCTGTAATTATTTTTCTTTGAGGTGGAGTTGTTTTCGACGTTAGTCGATTTGTGCGCATTAGTGCCATGTTATAGATATTTTAAAAATTAACAAATGTAAAATTAACTCAGGACGTAAATCATCTTCTACTGGTAAATATTCAATACCAAGCGAAAAACCTAGAGTTGGGAAGAGTGTTATAATCATTGAAAAAATTTGCCTTGTTTAGAACGACTGCGACTAGTCATTACATCACCCTTTGTATTATATCTAGTTCTAGTCTTACTAAAGTCCCCTTTTGGCGTTACTGTTTTATTAACTTCAATCATTTTACCGCCTTTAGGATTAGTTACAGATTTTGAATATGTTGTATTACCTGTTTCCTGATTAATAGTTTCCTTTCTAGTAGTGCTTTTGTTTCCAATTACTCCAAACCTTTTTGAAGAATTTTCTCTACCTATTGGTCCACCCATTTCATCATATATAATAGTACTTGTTTTTTCAACTCTAGGCTTATTAATTTTTACATTGGACACACTGCTAGCTGCCCTTTTAACACTAGCAATTCCTCTGTTAAGAGCGTTCTGAACACCAGTTAGATTAATAGGTCCTTCTACTTTTGGTTTGTCTGGGTCACCAAACTTACTACCTAAACGGTCGATTGCCGAGTTTTTAAATGGTGCGTTGTAATCTTTCATGATCTTTTTTTTTACAAATATAAGGATTATTAGATATATAGAGTATTTGGGTAATAGGGGGGATTTGCGCGAGCCGGGCCGAGAGGAAAACCGATCAGAATTTACCCCGGGGGGTGTGTTTTTTGGATATTTCGGCCGGATTTTTTGGCTTTTTGGTAGGCGCGTCCGTTTGACATGAAACCAAGTAAGGACGGGCTCTAGGCCGTGATGCCGTTTGTCATGTCGCTCGCTAGGCGTGTCTTATAATTAGCATTATGTTAAATAGAAATGTATTTGAGACCAATCGAATGGCCGGTAAATCGGTGCGCCTGACGGCCGGCCGTTCGTTCGTTTGCGCGGTTGGTTGCGCGCCTGAAGAGAGGGGGTTATACCTACCAACTAAAATAAATACCAAATATTTTTTGCGTGCGTCCTGGAAACGCATATTTTATAACTGCCTATAAATCAACGTTTTAAATCGAATATCAAACATGTCCTTATTTAGAATGAA
>JACCDX010556092.1_pt1 | contig 31883 bp, 39 predicted proteins | sample 7449681 | NCBI WGS metagenome assembly JACCDX01 (sample SAMN15323450, study PRJNA562643) | freshwater metagenome | isolation source: river surface water | place: USA:Blue River Watershed | collected 2017-08-18
ATTTGAACCTGCGTCTGGTGCAGTGGTAGAATCAAATGAGATATCAAAACCACCACTGCACAGATACAGAGCCTGATTCGCTCCCTGGGCATCTTTTAGGTGTAATTCAACGCAGTCAACTGAGATAGTATGATCACGGTAGTATTCATCACGATTGGCTGTGGTATAGAATGATTTCATTTACCATACCTCTCGCATTTCCACTGACAGAGTGGTCATGCCACCATAACCAGCGGAGTATTCCTGTGTTTCACCAGCTAATATAGCAGTGAATGGCACTGCTGTGATTGTTAGATTGGTGTTACCAGGCACCGCTGTGACCAATGGTCCTGAAAAATAAAGGGTGGCATTACCTGATGAATTGGCAGTGCAGGCTGAGACACATTGATAGATCTTGGTGTGATTGTTGAATTTGAAATAATCACCAGCGGCCAACACAGAAGCATTGGTGCCACAGTTGGTCAATGCCACAGATATGGCTCCTATGGCCGCGGCAGCTGAAGTCCTTGGAGTGTTGGCAGTTTGATTGGTCAATGCTGAATAGCTCAGTGTAGGCAACACTATCTCAAATGAAAACTGTGGACCATAACACTGAGCTAGATATCCTTTGACAGTGCCTGCTTCCAAACGAGTCAATGAGGGATATCTGACTTCCCATGAATAAAAACTCACTCCCTGTCCAACCCTGCGTAGTTTACCACTCATGGTATTGGTCAACTGACTAGGAGTATTTGTAGTGAAGTTTATTGATTCAAAACTGGGATCTGCTGGATACTGTGTGGCTAAATCGGCCATATTATGCTATGCTCCTTCTACCTTTTTCTAATACTGCGTCATTGATGATCTGTGTGATCATGCCCTTTCTAGATGCCAATAATTGATCAAAGCCAGTGGTATCATTGGCCACTATGGTAAAGTTTACATTCACTGAGCCACCACCACCTAATTGATTGTTTCTAGTTATGCTTCCTGAGTTGTTTGGTGTGAACAGTTCTGGACCATTCTCACCAACGATATAGCTTTGGTTGGCCATGACTGGACCACCTAGCTGTCTACCTGAATAGGTCTGTGATCTGATCTGTGCTACCTGTGCTAGACCTGAAGCCACAGCAGCCGCGGCAGCGATCAATCCAATAGGCCATGGATATGTGGCCAATGCTTTGGTAGCAGCCATATAGGTATTCATCATTGCATTGGCGATGTTGAATGCTTTGGCAGCTTCAAATGCCTTCTTGTTCTGTGCTCCCAGGGCGTTGAATATAGTAGCACCTTGCTGTATGGCGAATTGTGCTTTTTCTAACTCTGATTTCTTTTCAAATGCTATTCTTTCTTGGACGATGGCTCGCTGACGCTCCTGGCGACCAACTTCTTGTAGTATGGCTTGATCCTTTTCGCTCATCACCGCTGCCATTCCTGAACGCTCGGCCATCATGACCTGTTCAATGCGTTTTAATTCTAGTTCTTGGACCTTGAGGTTATAGGCACGAGCCAGTTCTTCACGCTGTTGATAATACTGTTGTTCAGAGATCAGCTTGTTATCTAACATGGCCTGTAGGGCTTCTTGATCTCTCTGATATTCTTTGGCACTGGTTACACCACCAGCGACACCACCACCTAGTGTTTTCTGTAAGTTGATACCACGATTGATCTTTTCTAGATCAGTCTGTTCACGGGTGTATTCTGTGATAGCATCACGGATCGCTGCCTGTTCTCTCAGAGCCTGTGTCTGTTTCAGCGTATTGGTCAATCTTTCCTGCTCATCAGCAGTGAGAGCACGACCAAATTCTAGTTCTTGTTTGCGTATGGCTAGGATTATTTCACGCTCTTTCTTATCAGCGACTAACAGTCCTATCATTTCAGTCTGATAGCCTTCTAGGACCTTGTCAAAGGCCACACGCTGTTTGATTGCTTCTAGTTCTGTGTAGGCAGCTTCAATGCGTTTCTTGGCTTGATCACTTAGAGTTAGACCAACTTTTTCTAGTTTGGCTGCTTCTTCTGCGATCATCTTGTTGATGTTGGCCTGGCGTTCACCTAACAGGGCCTTGTCACGCTCAAAGGCCACTGACTGCTCTAGTTTGGTTAGGCTGTCTTCTAGGGCTTTGAGTGCTTTTTCTTGTTCTTGATTTAGTCTTTGGACTTCAGGTGGCAGTGCGGATCTAAGTTCTTTTTCTTTCTTGAGATTGACTTCATTTCTAGATGATATTTCACCTGCCTTCTTATCTAGGGCATCAAAGGCATCACCAATCTCATTGACCACAACCGCAGCGCCAATCAATCCTGCTACTGCACCTACGATCTTGATGATAGGATTCTTGCCTAACACAGCGTTCAGCATCGCGGCAGCAGTAGTGGCTACCTTGATGGCTTCATACATCTTGATCATAGCAGTGGTTGCGGCTATGATACCTGCTGTGAGTCTAGCAGCCACAAAGTAAGTGGCCAATACAGCCATAGCCTGTGTCAATAATTTGACAGCAGGTATGACTCGCTCACGGATGATATTGCCAATGCCACCACCTTCCATAGCCGCTTCTTTGAGCAATTCTGCTATGGCCTGAACATATGGAGCCAATTCAGCAAAGGCAGTCTTTAGGATACCTTTGACGATGAAACCTAGTTCATCTACGGCATCACCAGCGGTCTGTAGATTTCTAACATCTAGATCACTGAGTGCTATGCCCATAGCCTTGGCTTCTTCTTTGAGCCTAGCCGCATTCTCAGCGACTTCTAACAGTCTTGGTCCTTGTTTGCCCAGTAGGTCAATGGCCAATGCTGCCTGTTCACCTGGATTCTTAACTTCTCTCAGTGCCTCAGTGATCCGTTCAATCTGCTCATTGGCTGGCAGTCTGCTGATTTCCTGTGCTGAAATGCCCAGAGTTTTCAGTGCGTCACTGGCAGCACCTGATCCTTTGATCAATGCTTCGCCAATGTTGCCTCTGAGACGGAACAAGGCAGCATTTAATTCATCTGCGCCTACACCTGCTAACTGTGCTGACTGTTGTAGATAGCCTAACTGTTGTGCAGTCATGCCCAGAGCCTTGCCTAGGTCAGCGAGGTCTCCTACTTGGTCCGCTATGAGTTTGAATGATACAGCCACGCCAGCGGCTGCGGCAGTGACACCTGCCAGTGCTTTGCCTACTACATCAGATACTCGGTTTATACCCTCAAGAGCTGATTCTAGGTTGGCAATGGCACGCTCGGCCTGTCTCGTATCAGCTGTGATTTTAATCTGCGTTTCTGCCACCTTATCTGCTCCTTTGCGTCTGTTTCTTGATCTCTTTGGCTTCCCAACTGTAGAATGCTAGCCAAGTCTGGAATTCATCTACAGTCATTTCAAACACCTGCTCTAATGTCAGACCCAGATCCTTGCCCAACCTACAGGCGAACATGAGATCTGGATCCTTGATTAGTTTTTTTCTACTGCTTCCGTGTCAGTGACTTCACCTACTAGTTCATTGATCTCACCTACCACACGGATGATAACCTGAGGATCAACTTCGTTCATTAGAACGACCTTGTCCGCTGGGCCAAACATTTTGGTGCCGTCCTCATTGCGAGCCTTGACTATAAGGCTTTCGCAAAGGGCTTCAACTTGCTTACCACTGGTGGCTAACTCTATAAGTTTGCTCTGTTCTTTCAATGTGATAGTTGGTTTAAAGTAGATCTTTGATTCCCATTCTGGAACATACACACTCAGCATATCTGCTGACAGTTTTGATCTAAAATGGCTAGTGGCTTTGTCTATTACTTTGTTCATTTAATTTTTCCTTTGATAGAATCTAATGTGGGTCCTATGATACCTCTTGGGGCTTGTCTTGATTTCGTATATGGCTTCTCAAGGTAAACAGTGTAAGGTTGAGTGTTGGTGACTTCAAAGTTATCACGAGATTTCTTTGATTCCCATGAACGGCTGGCCAATCCAGTCTTTTTAGGAGTGAACTTAGGTGCCGTTTCAACTATCTTATCTGCTACTCGCTCCAAGAAGTCCTGATATTGGCCTTTGACCTCATCAATGGCCTGGGCAACACCACGGACTTCTATCTTAAGATTCATCAAATCAACTCCAGCTTAGGCTACCTGTGCCTTGGAATGAAATACTAGCTTCGATCATACCATCAAATGTTCCATTGACTGTATAACCTGTGACTAGGACTTCACCACTCCACTTTGAGCCAGAACCCTCTGGATAAATCTCTAGGGTCACTACTTTATTGGTAGCACCTACTGAACCCACTGTGGGATTTGCATCTACAGTGGTAAAGTGAGTAGGATCCCAATATACATCAGCAGTGCCAGTAAAGGTAGAGATACCTTTGACATACTGACGGGTTGAGTTGCCCATGATTGTTTTTTCAATTGTATCAGCAGTGGTTTCAATTGAGTATGAACGAACTTCAGCCACTGTTTGAATAGTGCCTGTGTCGTCATCTAATTTGATCACTCCTGCGTTACCTACATATGCTGTCATGATTCGCTCCTATTAGCCGTTGGTTGCGTATGTTAAAGCACCAGTTCCTTGGAAGGAAATGCTGGCTTCGATCATACCATCAAATGTGCCATTGATGGTGTAGCCAGTGATGATGCAGTCACCGCTCATGATCTTGTCTGAAGCACCTACATCGCCTTCAGGATACACAGCGATGGCAGCACCTGCATCACCTACAGATCCAAAGATCTCACCATCAATGTTATTAGTGCCAGTGAAATGTGCTGGATCCCAATATACATCAGCAGTGCCTGACCACGATGCTAGTCCTTTGACATATTGACGAGTAGAATCACCCATAACTGTCTGCTCAATAGTATCAGATGTCATCTCAATACTATAACTTCTTACTTCTGCCACGGCTGCTCCGTTGATTTTAAGGGCACCCGCATTGCCTACATATGACGCCATAATTAATCTCCTTTAAGTTCGTCTTGTGTGCCAACCTCTTCTACTGAAGGAGTCGCTCCCTCAACGGCGGGTTCAGCCTTTGCCGTATTCTTTCTTGGTTTGACCACTGCTTTCACTTCCTGCACTGATGGTTCCCAACCATATTGTCTGTAAAAATCAACCCGATCACTTTCAACCAACTGTGATTTATTAGTGCCAGGTTTTATGATCTTGATGTATTTCATACTGAGCCTCTCAAATAATTGTATTGGACTTCTACAGTGATGGCCACTTCCGCCAATGGAGGCATCCTTTCTATGATTTCAATACGGCGGATCTGTGTGTCCATGACTCCTGATGATCTTAGATCACGATAGCGATCTGAATCTAGAGCTTCTTCTATGGCTTCTATTAGGTCATTACGCTTCTTATCTAATTCATTGCCACGAACATAGCCACGGACTGTGAATTCTATGGTGCCACGCCTGCGTCCTACTGCGCCTGCACCCATTGTGACTGTTTCACGATCTTCAGCGGTGGCAGTGATCAATATAGCAGGAAACTGTGTGATAGCGATCTCAAGAACATTGAATGGTTCACGAGTGACCAAAGCAGGTCTTGGATCCTCTAGTTCTGTGAGAACCTGTTGGATATTGCCAGCGATCTGTTCACGGAGATTCTGTGCCATTATCTTACCAATCTTAGAGTGTTGACACGACCTGTTTCTGTGCGTTCAAAAGTAGAATCTTCATCTAGGTCATAGCGGACGCCTTCTCTGAGGATGAGATCCATCTCATGCTCAAATCTGCCCTGATAATACTGCATCATCATTTGGAATTTGTCTGGCTCTCCACCACTGTGCTGAGTGAGTTTGGGTGAAATATGATAGGCCAAGGCGTGATATACTGTGGCCTGTGTGAACTGTGTGGGATCCAATAGATCCACATCCATGTCTACATTGATCGTTGAAGGATGCTGTTTCTGATAGCTTTGATACCAACGCACACGGAGAACACGATTGATTTCTGTTTCTGAACGACTGAGTTCTGTGTCCCAATCAAGGACACCATATTCTTGTATTGTGGGTTCGACCTGTAAGAGGTCAGTGAGTGTAGCATAAGCCATAGACTAGTCCTTCTAGTTAAATTCGCTGTTGGAGTCCTACTCCAATGTTCTTGTATTTAGCCAAGCCAAAAAGAAAGGGCCCTATTACGAGCCCTTTCACTGCCTTTTGATTTGTTTAGGAGAACAAAATCACAACACCCAGCTCACGCTGACTGTTATAATTATTTACCTTTGCTGGTAGAAATCACTGAAGAAATGGCACCGGATGTCTGATCCCTGATGATCATATATGTGCCAGCATTGGTTATAATGGTCTGGGGCATAGGTGACACCCATTTTGCTGCCTGTGAATACTGTGTGGTATGTCCACAAGTGCCTGTGCCTGTGCAGACAAAATGGTCCAGACTAGAACAGCCAGTGAGAATGGTTGAGACAAGGATCATTATGGTTTTCATTCTTGGGCCTCCTTCTGCTGATATCGTTCCAGGACCTGATACCAATGGGCTCGAGCAGAATGAAAACGATGCAGGGCTGGGAGGATATTTGGATTGTGTTTAGGTATGTGCCCTCGATCTAACATATCTTCAAACATATAGACAAAATCAAGGTATAGGTTAAACTTTATCAGGATCTCTTCCACAGTATCTTCTGCCATAATCAGATTTGGGTATTTTATTTTGTTTGTCATTTTGATTGCCATTTGTTGTTGAACATATCTATATTATACACTCAAACAAAAAGGGCCACAAGGGCCCTTTTCGCCAATCCAAAATCAATCCAGATTAAGCTGGATCAACTAAAGAACTGTCAGAAGTGATCTTAACACCATATGTGTCATATAGTTCACCAACACCGTAGTGTGCAGAGCAAACGATATCATCACCTAGGTATGAAGCACGACGCTGAGTTTCGATAGAGATATCACCAACTAAGGCAAGACCTAGAGCGTCTCTGTGGAACACAGCACCAACATAGTCACCAGCAGTGCCAGTGTCAGCGATGTTTGCTGATTCAAACACAGGAACACCAAACAACATACCAACATAACCTTGGCTCATCGCTTCGTTTTGGATGATGCCAGCGTTAGGGTTAGCGAATGTGTTGGTTAGATCTTTCTTGAGATCATAGGCAACATATGGATGAACCACTGCGGCCAATGCATCGCCAGGAACAGAGTTGGCACGCAATTTAGCGATAGCCTGAGCAACCACGGCTGCTGATAGGGCTGTAGAAGCACCACCAACACCATTTGAGAAACCACTGAATAGAGCCAATAAGTCTTGGTCGATCTTCTTAGCCACTGCTTCACCGAATAAACGGCCTAGGTCTGCTACCACATTAGAGGCAGCACTGGTTCTTGCCAAGTCTGTCAATAATGTTCTGATAGCCACTGTAGAAACAGTTAGAGTTACACCATCAGTAGATACTGCTGTGTTGCTTACTTCATCACCCTCAGTGACAGCGGCAGCTGACTGAACTGGGTAACGAGGAACGGTAATGGTCTTACCATTGCCTGCTGGGATAGAATAATTCTTAACGAGACCACGCATGATACTGCGCTCGTTTGCTACAAACATCGCCTCAGCAACGATACTTGGTAGCAGGTCATTTAATGTAGAGGTTGTTGAACCAGCCATGATAATTTCCTTTTATATAAAGTTAGGCAAGACCCTGTGTCTTGCGATATTCTTTGTATAACTGTCTGTGTTCTGGCTTGGTCATATCAAGTTTAGTGATATCAACCGTGCTGGGAACACCTGCGGTTATACTGGATTTAGCATTGGTAGTGGCTGGTGATGCTGTGACGAAGTGTGGATTCTGTGTCAGGAACTCTGAGACCAAATCTTCTACTTCATAGGCAGTGCCGTTGTCTTTGTAACGAACTGCACCATCTTGACCAACTACTTCTACTTCACCCTGATCATTTAAACGAACATTGTTGGATAACAAGGCTTTGACCTGTTCTGGAGCCACTGCACGATGTTTGGCAGCGGCGCTCAACAACGGTGTGTTGACCTTGTATTCCTTGATGATCGCATCTCGACGCTGTATCTCAGCATCTTTTTTGGCTGCTAGTTCTTGCAAGGTTTTTTCAAACTCTCCACGCTTGATCTGTTCTGCCTGTTGCTTCTTTTCCCATTCTGTTTTAATGGTTCTAAGTTCATCAGGATCACCTAGATCTTCATACTTGCTTTGGAACTTCTTCTCTAGTTGAGATTTGGTCCTAGCCAAGATAGCGTTGACTTCTTCTTGCGTGAAAGTCTTTACAGCCTGTGCCTGCTGATCAGTTGTGTCTGTGGCCGCAGTCGCCATGTCTGTTGTAGCCAATGAATTGTCTGTCATTGTTGCATCACCTCTTATGAGTTATATTGGATATTTATAGCATTCCACCCGAAATGCTGGATAATCATAGTTATCTCAGCGATTTTTTGTGGGTTTAGGATTTGAACGATAACCTGAGGCGTAGGCAGCACGACCCTGTGCCTCAGCTTGCCGTTTGGTTGGATATACTTTACCTTGTGTGCCCCATTGATAACCACCTGGAACTTTACGCACTGGCATATCAATATCTCTTTGGTGGTTTTGTTCCACCTTTCTTTTTCTTATAGGCCATCTTTGGCTCCTTGATTTTATGTGAGGGATGCAGTAGATCTGATATAGGATCTGCTGTCAAATACTTAATAAGGTTATCTGATATCTTGGCTAAACGACCTAGATCAACACGGCTCCTAGGCATAGAATTCTCTATCTTGCCCAGTAGGGAGTTACAGCCTCTATGAAGCACTCCTCTCAGTAGTCCTGATCTGTGATCGTGATCCAATACCGCTTCTGTGATATCTATGTCTTCACCACAGAGAGCACAGCGATGAAGTTGTTTTTCTAACTGTGCTTCACGGAATGGTTTTATCTCTGTGCTTTTCAGTTTCAATATTCATCCTCATGCACATAACCTCGAGCGGCATATTCAATATGTTCTTGTTCTGTGCGGGCGATGTATTCAGTGCCTGTCACAGGATCGATCATCTTGTGTGGTTCAAATGGTTCTTGCTCAGGTAACTGTTCAGCTGGTAGGTATTCCTGTGTGGTCAATACCAATGCAGGATCTTCACCTAATAGTTCAACTAATTCATGATCGATGATGTTTAGGACCCTTGGATCTGTGGCAGCTGATTTGGCCTTGACCAGTGCTTCTATGTCATTGTGAGTGTCACGGATAGCGAATGAGCTGGGGTATTCAATCTCACCATCCCAGGTCGTGCCCTGATAGTAAGCGAACCATTGCCATATTGATTCTTCAACTAGCTCTAGGTTATCAGCTTTTTCACTTAACTTAGCATTGAGTAATTGGAACTCCTGCTCCTGTGCCACACCGCTCATACGGCGGCTTTCTGTGCTTCTGATTGAACCAGTGTTGGCCATCTTGTCAATGATTTCAGTGACATGGTTGATGGCAGTGAATATCTGATTGATGTCTGTTGCAACTGCCAGCACATAAGGGCGTAGTCCAGGATCTAGGTTATCTTCCATACGGATCACAGCTCCAGCACCTGCTGATAATTCAGTGCCTGCTGTGGCTGCAAGAGCTGGATGACCATTGATGCGTATTGATTGTTCTACTTCAGAGCTCAAATTGTAGATAGTTCTCTGTGCCTTGGCGATATCAACTATGTCACTAACACCAATGCCACGCACAGGGCTTTTGAAGTTATAGGCCAATACCGCAGGAATCTCTCCCAATGGGTTTGGTTCTATGGTATGCTCTATGACTGATCTATTCTGGTGGTCAATGACCCAAGTATGGATCTCAGTGGTGGTCCACTCACGGACTGTGCTCACTGATTCATTGCCTTCTTCGATGTATTTGAAATATGTGAGATTGTAGCGGCCATTGGGCAGTCTATTCCAACGCCAGTCAGTGACCAACAATGGGCTTATGAGATTCACATAGGGTCTCACATCCAGGGCCAGTTCATCACCCTTGGTTTCTGCACCCACATTGGGTTTCACACATAAGACCCAGCATGAGCCAAACACTGATGACCATATAGACACTTCTTTCATGAATGAGTTGAAACTGCGTCCATCCATATCAGCATCTTCTAGGAATGATTCCAACATAGGATCATATTCTAATGAGCCAAACTCACGCTTGGGTTCTTCACGGAATAGGAATGAGATATAGGTAGCGATCACTGATTTACAGTGATTTTCTAAATGAGTGGCTAGGACACGGGCTTCATATTCCCCCTGTGTTTCGTTCACATACTTGGTAAGGTGTTGTCCACGGCTGTAATCATCACCACCTACATATGATTCTAACAGGAACTGCCACTGTGGGCGATTTCTTGTGTAAAGCCTGTTTGTTGATGTCACATACAGGTATTGTTCTAATAGCGTCTGTTGCATTTTCTGTCCTCTTATGCGGCGATCTTATGCTGCCAACGACGAGCCGCATAAGGATCTGGTTGTCTTTCTCTGGTGATGGGCCATAGCCAATCGATCATATAGCCCAAGGCGTCATTCATGTGATCAAACTCTCCCTTTTCAGGAACAGCATTTGATCCTTCTTTATAGACCTGACGCTCTAGGCATTGTATCACATATTTACACTTGGGGTCTATGTATAGGTGTCTAACACCAGCCGCAGAGCATAAACGAGCATTCACAGCATTTATTCTGTCTCTGACTGGGGTGTGGCTTCTTGGGGCTTTGACCACGAAGTTTGGTTGATTGGCGAGGATTGTGTGGTCACTTTGTCCTTGGCTCTTAGTAGAGCGGGCGGCTCCCGCTGGGTCTGGATATGCCCAGACCTTACTCTTTGGATATCTGCTTCTAATTTCATCTGCGAGTTCATGAGTATTGCTGGAATACAGCGTGATTTCGTCAATGACATAAAGATCCTCACCTTGTTTGACAGCGATGACAGCACACAGTGGCGTTAGGTTAAAGTCCATGCCGATATGCAGTATAGATAGATCTGGTTCAGGCAGGGTTTTTAGATTATGTTCACGGCTGAATGCGTAGTAGATCTGACCAGCGGCTTCTTCCCAGGTAGATAGGTATTCTTGACGGAACATACGCTCTGGCATGTCCTGTTTGGCAGCTTCTATCTCTTCGGGTGCTACATTTCCCCCGTCTAAGGTAGTATAAGAAAAACTCTGCCAGTTTTCTAGATTGTTCACGCCATTGGCATAGATCTCATAGGCCCATGATGATCTACCACCTTTGGGCGTGCCTATGAACAGGGCGTGTCCTTGGCGATCACTGAGCGTGGGGCGACAGACTGTCCAGACTTCAGGATCCATGTCAGCGAACTCATCAAATACACAGAATGACACTGAATATCCACGCATACGATCATAGGCATCAGCTGACATGATCTGTATTTCACTGCCATTGATCAGCGTTATCTTAAGTTCAGACTCGTTGGTCTTCTGTATCCAATTTAGTCTACCTAATCGATCTTTTAACTTGTCCCAGACTATGCCCTTGCCCTGGCTACGGGTAGGTGAAATATACCAACATAATTGATCAGGCAATCGTGCGAAACGGGCTAATTCACGGATGGCTAGGTGTGTCTTGCCGAATCTCCTTCCGCAGACCGCTGATCTGAAACGAGCTTTAGAATCAGCTATGGTTTTTTGTGCGGCACTCAAGGGCATTATTCTTCATCACTCCATGGTAAAGCCTTGGAATCCTGTGATTGATTTGGATTATCGCTCATGCCCAGCATATTCTTGGCTAGGAAGATCTGTAGTGCGGCATTGCCATTCAGTGCATTTTTAAACATGGCGTTGCGGAGACTGGTTTTCATCTCTTGACGCCCTTTTGCCATGATATCACTAAAGTTATATCTTAAGGTCTCTTCATTGATAGAAAACCAAGTGGCTATTTCACGATCACTGTGTCCTAGAGCCGCTAGTTTATAGACATCTTCTGGGGTAACCACTCGCTTTCTCAAGCCTCGGCCTACTTCATAGCCGTAGACTTCTACTGCTATTAACTGCTTGGGCTTGTTGCCAGTCTTAGAGGGGTCTCTCTGTTCCTCTACATAGGGCAAGACTTCAAAGACTTCGCCCTCAGGGAGTTTGGTGGGATCAGCTGGTTCTAAGCCCAGCTCTAGGGCCTGTTTTTCATCCATATTGTATTTACTCAGGATAAAAAAAAGCCCCAGGATTAGTGGGGCTTTGGGTTTATTTGAGATCTAACACTGATAATCGTCGTTTAAGTAACGCCAGCATTTCAGGAGTTAGCTGTGCTGATCTATCCGTGATGAAATCACGCAGGGTAAATCTAGCGATATCTAGTTTTTCTTTCTGTGCCCTACGACTACCACTGTAGATCCAATTGACTTGATCAGGTCTTTGGCCCCCATCAATCAATGACTGTATCCAAGATTTGAATTCAGTGAATGGTTCTGGTTCTTCTGTAAGTTCAGGCACGCAGTTAAACAGATTGGTCCAACCTAAGGTCAATAGCACTAGATCTTCGATTTCTTTACCTGTGCTGGGCCAAAACTCTGCCTGTAGTGTCAGTGCTAGTTCACAGGCGGATCTATTGATATTGATAGCTTCATCTAGTTTGCCTCTGCGTATGGTCCTAGTGTGCCGGCTTAATGCACCTACACCACCATTGTGTGTGCTTTTGATGTTGGGAAACTTTCTACCTGTGGCAGTCAAAACATTTAGGGTTCTAACAGCATCAGGATCATTGTAGATCACCTGTGCAGGAAATACCTGTTCATTGCTCAGCAGTTGCACACCTTCTTTGTTCCAACAGGCAAATGCTCGAGCGGCTTCTACGGGTGTGTGCTTATACACGATCACTGGAATTTTGGCATCATCAGATAAGGTATGGCAGATCACATCTGTGCTGTGCTGTCCATCTGTGAGTTTATAATCACGGATATCATCGCGGCCTACTGTGTCACTGATCAAGATTGGACGCACTAATTTACCGCTAAAGCCCATTTTTAATTTCTCACGCATCTTAGGAACATTCTTTTCACGCTGTTCATCTAATGGTGGAATAGTCTTTAGTTCACGCACGGTCAATAGTTTTGGTGTGCCAAACTGCATATCGAGGATCTTGATGTCCTCATAGGGGTTTTGTGTAATCATTTAAATCTCCTTGTAAGTTATACACGATCTATGTCAGCAATCTTGCTAACAATCATATAATACTACAAGGAGATTTCTAGGTCAATGATCAATCTCGCCAATCTAAATTACACTGATGCGAATCGCTTTTGGACCTGTATCTTGAATGATCTGCGATCTACTGTGCTGTCATCAGTGGTGATCTGTGCGGTTATGGTATAGGTCTTGCCTTCAGTGCCACCTGAGATCTCAGCATAGGTTTTGGTGCCCGCATCTGTGATGCCCTCTGAGTGTATGACTATTGGATCAGCATCATTGGCTCGACTGTTGTGCGTGTAGTCCACGGCTGTGACTGTTTGACCTGTGCTGAGCCACTCTGACCAATCCATGGCATAGACCAATCTGGCTTCTGGGTCTTTTGGTATCCAGGCTCCCTGTGTGTCCTGTTTGTATCCTGTTATAGTTGACATATTATTCCCATCCTTCTATGATTAATCTTCTTGTTTCTTGCTCTATATTTAGAGTTCTTGATTCTGGTTTGATCTTCAATGACCTTGTTTCCTGTGCTATGGTCAAGGTCAAGAACGGATCAATGTTTATGACATCACCTGCGGTCAATACTGAGTGCAGAGCAGTGATGTTCACAGTGACACCTACGATCTTGCGTATATTCGCAGATTCTGTGGCTTCTGCAGATAGTGTGCTTTGACCTGGTCTGATCCTACCACCACTGGCAGTGACTGTGCCTGATGATTGGATCAATGCCGCACCTTGTTCAATCTCACCAATGATCACTGACAGTGTGGAATCCACTGATAGGTTAGCTGATGTTCTTATCGGAGGTATCAGTGTTGCTTCAGCAGTGACTGTGAAATCACCTAGGTGCAGTGATTCAGCATCTGTATAACTTGAAGCTGTGATTGTAACAGTGAATTCTGCTGATAACTGTGCTTCACCGCGAGTTGGTGGTATCAATGCTACATCAGCGATTAGATCAAAATCATCTGTGAGGTCAGCTTGTGCTCTTTCAAAGAATCCTGCTATCACTGTCTCAGTAAATTCCGTGCTGAGGTCTGCACTATAACCTGTGATCTTACTGATAACTGTTGATTCAGTAAATTCTGCTGAATTACTGCTGGATCCCGAGGCAGTTTTCACTGCTGTGATCGACATAGCGGAGTCAGTGCTCAAGGCCGCTGAGCCTGCTAAGATCCTTGTCACAGTGGCTGACTGTGCAAATTCAGCTGCGACATTCCAAACAAACAAGAACACACCAACAAAACGAGCAGTGAGTTCTGACTGTGCTAGCCAACCCAAATCATAGTTGTCATTGATCGAAGCTGTATGAGCTTCAGTGTCATACCAATCAATGTTGTCATCTGGTATGTCAGTGAGTGTGCCTAGATCACGCCATAGCACTGAATTCAGCGGCAATGAACCCGCTTGTTGAACAGTTCTATAATTCTCCATTGGAATATAGATCTGTGGTTGTGCTAGTCCAGTCAGTGTTCCATCTGTGCCTAGATCTTGATAACCCGAATAGAGTTTGGCCCTAACTGTGTTATCAGTCATGTCTGGCACTGTGGTCCAATAAGTGACAAATTGACCTAAACCTCCTTGATATGGTTCCCAAGGACTTCTAATGCCTAGTTCTAGTCCATTGTAATTGTGCAGTAATGATCCGCCTGCACCACCAATATACCATTCTAGTCTACGACCTAGGAAATCCTCAAATGGAGTATAGACACCTATGACATCTTGATAGGTAGTTGGATCTTGTCCATCATTGCCTAGTGTGATCGTAGGTGCGGATTGTAGTTCTCCATCAATGTAGAGTTTGACATTGGTCTGTGTGGTTTGATCACCAGCGGAGACCTGTGTGCTTTGATAGAATATGTAATGATGCCAACCATTGGTGTCACTGGTCCAGGTCAATCGCTTGTAGTCAATGCTGCCTGCATAACCAGTGGTAGTAGGCACACCTTCAAATATGATATCACCCGAATCAAACTTGATGTAACCTATGTTAGTTGACTGAGTGATGAAGTTAGCCACAGTTTCTAGGACATAACCCTGAGGATCATTAGCCCAGAATGCGATCAAGAATGTGTCTTCAATCCTTGGTGTGGCTTCAGCTGAGTGATGATCAACAACGATCAATGAATCATCAAATTGTATACCAATGATTGGTTTTTCTGCTTCAAACTGTTTGATACTGCCGATTATGGCTGTAAGTGCGGTAGTTGATTCTAAGTAGACCAATGGACGAGCAGTGAGATCCGCATCAATACTGGATCCAAATAGGACCATGTTGTTGGCAGTGAATACCGCTGTCTTGACCGCTGATGTAGTCTGGGTGGCTTCTGCTGACTGTGTGCTTATGGCACTGGCAGTTTTCACTGCTGATGTAGTTTGTGTAAATTCACTTGACTGTGTAGAGTCAGCGAATCTTACACGAACATTGTCAGCAGTCTGTGTGAATTCACTTGATTGTGTAGATCCAGTGTCAGTGGTCTTGACTGCTGATGTAGATTGTGCAAATTCACTGCTCAATGCAGACTCAGCTATCTTAAGTTTGGTCACTGCCGCAGTGAAAGAAGCTGTGACAGCAAGGTCTGCTTCTGCAGGTTGTTGTCTGCTGGCTATGGCTGTGATGTCTGCTGTGGCAGATTGTGTAGAATCAAACGATCTTACACGGACACCTTGTGTGCTTTGTGCAAATTCACTGCTGACATCTGTGTCTCCACCTGCGGTGTATTTGATCGAAGTAATCTGTGTAAACTCACTGGATAGATCACTGTCAGTGTCAGTGGTCTTGACTGCGGCTGCTGTAACTGTGCTTGTGCTTTCTAGATACACCAATGGACGAGCAGTGAGATCTGCATCCATTGAACTGGTAAACAGAGAATCTACTGTAACTGTGAACTGTTTGATACTGCCAATCACAGTAGATTGATCAACTGTGGCAGATTGTGTGCTGTCTGCAAATCTTACACGGATACCAGCAGTAGTCTGTGTGAATTCACTGCTGAGATCACTGTCAAAATCTCTAGAAACTGTGGCAGTGGCGGATTCTGTGGCAGTGACAGCAAGGTCCGCTAGTGCTGATTTGGTATTTGGATTGGCCTGTGCTGACAATGCTGTTGTGGCAGATTCAGTGACCACTGCATCTACAGTTTCGTAGATGTCATCTAACAGATCATTGTTGAAATGCAGTAATACCCTAGTGGTAGTTGAATCATTGACACGCTGGCTTGTGGGCACTGTGATAGTAGTGCTGGCAGGATCAAAGCCTAGTGTAGTTCCTACATGGAAGCTGGCATCATCATAGAATGGTTCACTATTGGTCCAAATATCACCGATGCTGAGACCTACAGTAGGTCTGTAATAACTTGCAGAAAGATTGCTGGTAGAAGTGGCTGATCTAGTGCCGTTGACAAATAAACTGATCCTAGAACTGTTCTTGACTACTAATAAATGATTCCATGAGTTGAATGTGACTGTGCCTGTCAATGAATGCAGATTAGCTTCACTGGTGTTATAAGTTTCTACAGTTACAGTGGTATTGTTCACATACATGGTCAACCAACGATTGGTTAATCTATTGGTGCCTATGGTATAGATTTCTCTATCACCGCTGTCATTGCTTCTAGGATAGAACCAAATTTCTGCGGCCCATGATTGTCCACTGCTTGGTATCAATCCACCAACGCTGTCATTGCTGGTCCTTATACCATTATTATCTTGGACCTGTAGGCTGTGTGTGCCAAATTTCTTTGTGGCGCTAGAGAAATTATAAGAAGTGGCTACTGTGATGTTTCTTGGACGACCAGTGCCCAGATACTTGCTGGCATAGATCGATGATGCCACAGCCAAACTGGCTTGACCAAATTCTGCTAGTGTAGCAGTGGCTGATAATGTAGATTCTGTGGTTAATGCTGAGGATGCTGAGGATGTTGCGCGGGCTGTGGTGCTTTGAGTGGCCAAGACTGTGTGATATGAGATCGCATCTACAGTCTTCACTGCCTGGGCACTTTGATTTATTAGATTTTCAAGTGTGATAGTGGCTGCACGATTTACCACCACAGTGGCAGTAAATGATACTGTGCTATCAAAACTAGCTGTGTGATTCTTATAACCTATGGCTGTGATACTTGGAGTAAACAGAGCACCAACATCACAGTCACCTTCTAACAGTCTACCAGCATTCACTGTCAATGTCACAGTGCTAGATAGTGCGGCAGCACCTTCATGTGTGATACCAGTGGTGATAGTGGCAGCGGCTGACCAACCCGAGCTTACATTAGGATTTAGATAATAGTCCGCGTCAATGTAGCCTTCTTCAATGTAGACTGTAAGGTCTACAACGGCATCAGCTGTATAGACATGATATCCTGTGTCTATGTAACCAGATTCGTAATAATATAAGTCAGCCACTGTCGCTCCTTAAGGTGTCTGCGGAACTTGTCCGTTGTCGTCAATGAATACCGTGGCTGCATCTGTGCCATCACAATGTATCAACAATATTGTATTGCTGTCATTTGAGAATTGAGTAGTTGATGGTGTAAAATTAGCTGTATAACGGGCGGTATTAGAAATACGGATTTCATCTAACCAACCATTGTAAGCACCGCCACCACCTGACATTGCACCTATGGTCATTTTAAGACTTGTGTTAGTTGAACTATTGTAACCTGTGATATCAATAGTCCTACCAGTCATATCATGTGTGCCTTGACTGACCCCATCAAGATATGCAGTTAGAGTATTTCCATCGCGAACAAATGCGTGGTGTTTCCATACCCCTGTAGACAAGACTGAACCAAATGTAATTGCTCCACTACCACTGGTTGTTCCATAATTATACTCAAAGCCCATTTTATTAGTGCCATTATACATATTGGTTGAAAAATAATAAACACTACCTGTGGGACTTGAATCATTCCAAATACACACAGTGGCTTGGTATGCTCCTGCGTGAGCATTTATTCTTGCCCAATATTCCACAGTCCAGTAGTTCCCAGTCAATGCTAGATCATTATCAACTGTATTACCAACAGTTAAGTAATCTCCAGTGCCATCAAACAGAGCTGATGAACCACCAAATTTACTCTGTGCGGTATCTACCTGTGCATTACCATTGGTAGAGATACCTTTAGCACTACGACCTGTTCCATTGTCATCGATGAATACTTGAACAGCATCAGTGCCATCCATATGTGCTAATAACAGAGTATTTGTGTCATTAACAAATGGTGTAGTTGATGGTGTGAATGTGGTGGTATATCTAGCAGTATTTGAAATACGGACTTCATCTATCCAACCCTGCCAAGCTACGGAATCAGTTGGTGTATTGTTCTGTGTTGAATCCCAGAATGTGCCAATCTTTAAAGGATTGGTATTAGTATAATTTGTAGAATCAGTCCATGAAGCACGACTAGTGCCATCAATATAGATATTCATACTAGTGCCGCTTCTAACCACAGCCATATGATACCAAGTGTTGGCTGATATGGTTGTAGAGATTTCATAGGAAGCTCCTCCACTGAATAACTGTTCCCAACCTATCTTGCCATCATCAGTGGTTAGATAAATGCCCCAACCGCCTGAATTGATGTTGTCATAGTTTCTCTTGCTGATGATACCTGATTTTCTAGTAGAACTAGATTTGCTGTTTCTAATCCAACATTCTACAGTAAAATTACCTGTGCCGAATGCAAAATCACTAGTTTCGCCTACATTGAGATAATCGCCAGTGCCATCAAATAGAGCTGATGTTCCACCAAATTTTGATTGTGCAGTATCAATCTGTGCATTACCGCTGGCAACAATTGAGTTAGATGCACGAATACCATTGTCATCTTCAAAGTAAGTAGATGCATCTGTGCCATTCATATGTAATAAAAGCAAAGTGCTGTTATCATTAGTGAATGCTGTTGTAGGTGCTGTGAAATTGCCGGTATATCTTGCGGTATTAGATACTCGGACTTCATCTACCCAACCGTTAAATTCACTGCTGCTTCCTGGATAGCTGATATAATAAGGTTCAGTGGTGGCTCCTGTATCAAGGTTAGCAGATGTGGTCACTGTGCTGCCTTCCTGTGTGCCATTGACAAAGAATTTTAAACTGGTTCCACTTCTTGATAGGGCTATATGATACCAAGTTCCATTAACTGTGCTTGTCGTGGCAGTAAATTGAGGAACACTATTTGATAAGTTATAGATCCAAACCGTGAGTTTAGTATTATACGAGTCATGACGATCATGGAATACTATGTTTCCTGCACTGAATCCGTTTTTGTTTGTTAAAACTATTGGATATGACTGTGATTTGGCGTTAGGTCTATACCAAAATTCTATGGTAAAATCGCCTGTGCCAAAACGCATATTACCATTGTGTTCTATGGTCAAGGCATCACCTGTGCCATCAAAAAGGGCTGATGCACCACCAAATTTTGATTGTGCAGTATCTACCTGTGCATTGGCACTAGCTATCACTGATTTCTTATAGCGGATTATTTCAGCGGCTGCGGCCACCGAACTGACACCAACCATTGAGCATAAGAAGCCTGACATTATGATACATTCCCAGTTATGATACAGACTGTTCCGCTGAGAAACAGTATGTTAGCAACTCCTCTTGTGGCCAATGAAACTGAAGCTTTGTCAGTGTCAGTGCCTGCGATATAAGCAGTGGTAATTGTGCAGGTAATGGTAATGGCTGCTGAATGGTTGTTAGCGATAACCACAACATCACCTTCTGAGAAAGTGGCATCTGGGATGGTGATTGATCCACCACTGCCAACTTGAACATATTTGCCTACATCACCTGTGGCCAATGTATATGAACTGGTCTTTGTGCCTACTGCTGGTAAATCACGATAGCCAATTGGATCAGTGCCATTGACTGTGCAGTTGGTCAATGTGCCTGAACTTGGTGTGCCCAGTGCACCACCCGATGTCAATGGTGTAGTGCCATTTGATGCGGCAGTCAATCTACCCTGTGCATCTACAGTAATACTAGCATAGGTATATGATCCTGCTGTGACTGCGGTGTTGTCTAAGTTGACTGTTAATGTTGTTGAAGTAGCAGAACTGGTCAAACCAGTGCCACCTGAAATGGTAAATGAACCATTGAGGTCATTTACTATAGATCCTGAATCTCCTGCGACTGTGATGGTAGCATCACGGAGATTGGTTAAGTTAGTGTCGCCTTCTGTCCAGGTCAGGGCTGATCCTTTGCCTGCTCTGGTTACTATTGTTGGTTTTGCCATACGAGACTTGCTCCTCTTTGTTATTTTCTACAGCAAGCTAGGAGTCCAAGTCTAGAATGCTGGATGTTGTCAGCCTGAAAGGGGGCGAACCCCCTTAGGCTAAGTTTAATTAGAATTAATCTAAAGAAACTGTTAGGTTACCAGAACTGATCTGGAATGTGTCACCCGTCTCGCATCACTGTTACTTTTATGACCTAACATTTCTGTTAGGCGGAGTAGTGCTTCAACTACTCTCAAGGACTTCTTTTGTTATATCCTTGTTCAGACTATCGCATCACTTTGTAAGTGTTTTCCCGCTTAGTCGTTCAGGCTGTATTTAAACTTGCCCCTTGTTGTCCACTGCTGGAGTTCCAAGTCAATCAGGGAAAATTTATAGACCACCGATTAGTTAATGGTCTTAGATGTAGTAACTGCGCCATAGAATAGCACATTACCAGCACCTTCTGTGTCACCGTCTACCACTGCCACATGAGTAACTGTGCCCCAGTTTGCAGTTGCAGTTGGGAAAGTTACAGTAGCGTTGGTAGCAGATGAACCACTTGAAGCGGCTGCGAAAGTCACTGCCTGGCGAGCATAGGCTGTGCCAGAAGTAGAAATTTCGTTAGTGAAAGAACCTGCTTCACCTGGATCTGCTGTGAACAGAGCTAGGTAACGGCTAGGTTGTGTATATGCTGTTGATGTTAAGACATGGTCGAGAATCTTGTTCTCTAAATAATTACTTGCGGCTCCCAAAATAATCTCCTTGATTTTATTAGATTGTCTACAGACAACCTAATGTTGTCTGGTGCAGGAACCTACCTGCTGAAGTATTTAACCAAAACCTAAAAAAACTTAAAAAAACCCTAAAAAACTTAGATCTTAAAGATTTCTAATTGGGTGTAGCTTTGACCTGTTTCGCCTTTGATGTCAGCACTAGATGTATAACCATTGTAGGCAGTGGTGTCAATATAGTCCGTTGAACCATTCATATACACTGAAGTGATGGCTGTCATGGTTAGACCGTCTGTGGAAGCACCTGAAAAATGATCTAATGCGATGCTTACAGTATTGGCATTTTTCCTGATCTGTATATTGCTTTGATAGCCGTTAAAGGTATCTACCCAATGCACCTGTAATGCTATGAAATATCTGCCTGCTTCTGTGGGCGTGATCCTATAGTTAGGAGATCCTGAAAACCAATTCAGTGGATCACTTTTGGTAGTCCATTGTATCACAGTATCTGTGGTTGAACTTATGGTTTGATTTCCATAAAGCCCTAGGCTGGCATAGATATCACTAGATCCGCCTCCACCGCCCGAAGAACTGATAGTGATAGTTTTGGCTGTGTTATCGCCAGTTATGGTCACATTTGAACCAGCGACCAATGTGATGTTACCATTGAGATCACTGGTAACCTGTGTTCCACCACTGCCACCTGTGATAGAAATGGTAGCATCTTTGAGATTGGTAAAATTCGTGTCTAGCTCTGAATAGGTCAGTGCTGAACCTTTGGTATTGCGTAGTGTTATTGAGGGTTTTGCCATCAGTGTTGTCCTTGTGCGTGGAAGTTGGTATAGAGATTATTTAGACCCTGTTCCAGCATCTGTTGATTAGCCTTGTTGGCAGCATTCAATCCTTTGATCAGGACATCTATGACTTCCTGCTGTGCAGTGATTTCAGCTCTTAGAGTTTCCACAGCTATGGCCAATTGTTTGTCATTGTTGAACAGGACTTCTTGGTTAGTGTTCAACTGCTGTAGAGCTTCTAGTGGATCAAAATCATTGTCGAACATCTTCATACCTATCTCCCCATTGTTGCTGGCTGCGTTTGCGGAAATGCTTGACCCTTTGTAGGATCTCAACATTGTCCATGGTCCAGGGCTTTTCTATATCTATCCTCGTGAGACAAAGACTGCCAGTGCTGCGGCCTTTGAGTTTATAACGGTCATTTTCACGCCAAAGACGAATATATTCTTCTTCGGTGATCATCCAACCTTCGCCTCTGAAGTTAGCCTGTGCTCGGGCTCGTTGGCAGTCATAGTAGAGCTTGTGATCAACTGGATCAGGACCACAGAGCCAACTGTCTGGATATCGTTTACCTTTTATTCTTCCCATACTTTATTTATTAAACCCCGCGATTTCAATTAGTAAAATGACCCGTTCATCACCTTCTGCCCAGACTTCTATGTCACGCATATACCTATCATGGATCGAACGATCCTCTAAGGTGAATGTGATGCCCTGGGATTCCCACTTCTTGTATCCAGGACAGAAGTATTCTAGAGCATCATCAGGATTGAACATGGACCAAAAGTTCTTGTCATTAAATTCTGCTTTAAGTATTCGTTTTTTCATATCAATCCTTTAATATTAACGCTAGTATCAAACTTCCATGCCTGGCCACCTTTAACTTTTAATGGTCTTCCGGAATATACTCTTTGACCATCTAAGATAGTGATAACTTCTTGTAGTTGTTCTCCTTTGAAGATATGGATTGTTTTAACATTTAACATAGGAGTTCCATCCTCATATCTAGCAGTAGATCTTAAGACCTTATATCCTTGACCAAAATGTTTAGTTACATATTCATATTGTATTTCCTCAAATAATCTATTTTCTATTGGACGCCACATACCTTTGGCATCTCCTAGATCAATCCAAGCTGTATTGGGAGACATTTGTTCTCTCCAAGAAAATTTTTGTTGCTGTGGATTATTGAACCAATAGACTAATCTTAAATCCTCAGCATCCTGCATTGAATGAGGTTTGGCCTCTGTTAATGATCGATCTTCATCTTTAAGTGCTTGCCAATTATCATCAAAAGTTTTCTTCATTACCATCCTCCTGGGGCTGTTCCGCCCTTGACACTGGTATCTGGATTCATCCAAGTAGATATTTTATTGTAGTGTTTGTGCTTAACATCATAAAACTCAAACTCTCTGATCCAATCTTCCATACGAACCATTTGTAATAGTTTGTCCTCAGCAGGCACATAGACTAATAGACTAACTGTCTTAGGAACTCTAATGTTAGGTTGTATTTGGCCAGGTGTAAACTTTTTATAGTGGCAGGCTTTGGCCACCCAAAGAATAACCTTTCTACCATATTGTGCTCTAATAGCACGCCATTGTTCTTCAGCCCATTGAAATCCTTCCCAATCGGCATCATCTGCCATTTTAACAGAATTCCACATTTCGTTTAGCTCTCTGGTAAAATGCCAAGTATAGTGAAGCATCTTATTGTTGGTTGTAAATCTTAGACTGTGATTTACTCTATATCTTTCCTGTGCATAATTCCATCCAGCAAGACTGAGTTTGCTGTAATGGACCATTGTTTCATTTAGATTGGCCATTTGGTTCCTCCTGGTTTTGGTTGCGGCAAAGTTTCAATGTGGCTAAAGCCACTGCTAATGGCCTGCGAGCCCTTAAGGCGAAGCAGAGAGCGAAGCGAGGCCAGAGAAAAAGAAGATCTTTTGTCATTTGGTGTTTTGCGAGTTTACGAGCAAACCCCATAATGTAAATTTCCTATTATTCTCATATTCTATTATTCTCATATTCTCTTATTCTAATATTACAATCAGGCTTTTCAAAAATCAAAAAAAGCACTGCCATTTCAGTCCTCCTCTACTCGCCAAAGCTCATTGAATGTGGTTTTAGTCACTCCCTCATTTTGTTCCATGCGGAATTCATAGTCAGTGCCTTCAAACAGTTTGTTCCAACGATCTATGGGTGCTGCCGCATAGTCTTTGGGCAGGCCCGTTTTCTTACGGCCCTGTGCTTCACCGATGATGTCAGTGACGATCTCCCAAGTGGTCCTGTTCTTCTGACCTCGTGTTTTAGGAAAGCCCCGCAAAGGAGTTTCTGTGTGCCAGGCCATTTCTTCAGGATGCTGATCCAGATAGTCCAAGATTTCACGGCTGCATCTGCGTATGTGTTTGGTCAACTGCTGGCGCTGTTCTAGGGTCTGTTGATAGTAGACAGTGGCGAAACGATTGCCGTCACGGGCCTCCATCTGGTGAGTCTTTTGGTAATAAAAGGTTTTGGTCATTTGATCCTCCAAGTTGCTTATACATTATATTTATCATTCTCTGAAAAATCAACCTCAAAATAGGAGATTTGGTAAAGGCGAAGCCCGAAATGGCTCCGGGCTTCTAACGGGGTAGTCTCGAATGGCCTACGAGACACAGCTTGGCAACTTGGATTCCAGGATAATGGAAAGCCCCGCTACTGTTATTTATCACTGCGAAAATTTTCAGGATAAATCTTGATCACACCTGCGGCCTCACGGGCTTGATTGCCCTGGGTCTTGTAAGCGCCTTTGCGATCTTTGAGGAAGTCAGCCCAGACCGCTGAAGCTTTGGCTGTGCTTAGATCATACTGACCAGTGAATGGATTTTGGCACAGTCCACAGGTCACACAGCGTGATCTCCAACTGGTCTTTTTAGCTGATGTATATCGTTTCTTTTCAGTGTGGCGACCTTCGGGACAGCATTGACCACAGTCCTCACAGATCTTTTCTTGATGTTTGAGTTTGGTGATCTGTGGAGGGAATGTGGGATTGACTCCACCAAATTCTTCCAGGAACTGCCTTTCACGCTGGATTTGGTATGATTCTTCCGCTGAGGGTCTACCACGGCCTCTGGGTGATTTGGCATCACCTGATGTGGTGCCTGTGATGGTTTCAGGTATGCGCCAATCTGCGACCTGTGTGAGTAATTCTTTGAATAATTTGTCGTCCATGAACTATCTATCAAAGATTTTTAGAGCCATATTCAAAATTGGTTGCTAAAAACCGCAATAGCGGCGCCTGTAAAATAGGTGATTTGACTCGTTTGACGGAATTTACAGAAAACAGGCCTAAAAATAAGCAGGGATATACTCTTGGTAGTCCCTGCTCTAGATAACCTGGCAAATAAGACAGGTCTATTAGAATTTCATCAAAATAGTGCCTATGACACCTATAAGTGCTACCACTATTGACCCTGCTGAGGTTATGATGGTTGTTTTCAATGAACGCTGTCCATCGATGATTTCTTTTTGAACTGATTCCATTTTAACCTCCAGGGTTATCAATCTCAACTCTAACTGCTTGTAGCGTTGGCTGCAGATTGACACATGGGCTGGTAGGCTTTCGTTTTCAATTTCTGTAGTTTCTGCTAGATCACTCATGATTACGCATCCGCTGTGGCTGATAATGAAACTGTGGCTGAAATTGCAGCACCTACTGAACCAACCTGTGTCATCAATCTGACCACACGCCAGGCTGAACCATCATAGACACCCAAACAAGGTTGACCTGCATCGCCATCAGTGAGATAGACCATGTCACCTGCGTCTGGTGAAGTAGTGCCTGTGGCAGAGCCTAGATCAGCAGTGACTATCTGTGCCATACGCAGCACTGAAGTTATTGAAACTATGTGAGTAGATGGCTGTAATTGGATAGTGCCAGTTTGACTAAAACTGGTAGGTAATTGGCTGACTAAAACCTTGCCCGAACCATCAAGAACTAGCACACCACTGGCTGCATTGGCTGAAGCTATCAGTTGGTTTAAAGTTTGAACAGCTGACAATAGATCAGCACGGGCTAGACTAGGATCATCATCTGCTGAATCTAGGTTAGTTGTTGGTATTGAAGTTCCTGTTGGAAATGTCATTTTTTTATCCTCAAAATATTTATTTTTCTCATGTGATCACTATTAAATTACCGCCAGTCATGACCTGTCTTGCTAGGCCTGTGATCTTAATGTCTACGATACCATCTCTGGGATCATTGTCGATGCCACGCATGACGAAACTAGGTGATGGCAAAGATTTGCTGATGACCATAGGTATCAGTGCATTACTGGTAGCAGTATCACTGACATAGAGATTCACATTGTAAGTAGTGGCAGTCTTTGGCTGTATCTGCATATCGATTATGGTGCTGATGGGCAGGCTTAAGGTCAATGTTCTAGCTGAAGTAGTGCCACCTAAGGTAGAAGTATCTATGTTAGACAGATAGAATTCTGATTTGGTATTAGAAGCGGTTATGGTCATGGATCTAAATTCACGACCTATCACGATAGCAGTGACATAGGCATAACGACCATAGAATGCATCTACATCATAGTCACCATCTTTGACATAGTATTCTGTTTCTTCACCTGAAAATTGACCAGTTTCACTGACATAGATCAAATAACTGCACTCACCATCAAAATCACTGGAGATGTTGAGATTGAAATATTCTACTGTGCCACGATCAATCCTTTCGCTGGTCCAACGGATGGTTTCTGTGTCTAATTGGAAATTGAACCAAGAACTCCATTTCTTACCTGCGAGTTGACTCCATGATCCACGACTCTGCGGTTTGATACTGCCTGTGTTCACATCCAATAGGCCCTGTCTGTAGTTGTAAAAACCTACCACAGTCTCCTGTGTGACTGTGCTGGTTAATGCGGCTTGTGCTGATTCTATTGGCATATGTGATCCTTAGTATATGGTAGAGCCATCTTCTGCTGTAGAGCTTAGAAGGATATTTAATGAAGCGCCTGTAGAGGTATTTGGAGTTCCATATGAATACTGATTAACAAACATAGGATACACACCACAGTTTAGATCAGCATTGTCTACTGAGGTGATAGCTTCATTGATGTTGCGTAGGTAACCATTGGTAAAGTTATTGTAATCACTGACAGTGACCACTTGATTGTTGACCACATTGCTCTGTCCAAATCCTTCTACCTGTGTTCTGAATTCTGATCCTCTGGTCGCGGCATAGAAATCTCTCAATCTCAATCCAATACTCTGTTCTGTGCCTGAATTGGCCAATACAAAGATGAATTCCACATAGGTAGTGGCTGATGAACTAGGATCTGTGTTGCCCGCACCATAGTATGGGTAGATGTCATTGAGATACACTGAACTTGATCCAAACTTATTTGGTGAGGCACCGTAATAACTCTGTAGCAGGGGTATACCTGCTGTGGCTTCATAGTTCCTATTGAATACCTGATAGTCAATAGGACCACGGATATTCACAGTCCTGAATCCATCTGCATCTGCTGAGGGCATGGTGATAACTTTCTTTTCCCAAGGACCCAACAGCCAATATTTGCCTAGGCTAGTGGTCACTGAGGTCCTTTGTGCTCCAGTTGAGTTATAGACCCTGCGATAGACCACTAATTGATTGTAGCCAGTGGGTGCTGAGAATTTCAATCTATACCAACGATTGATGTAATAGTTCGTGCCGGATCTATACACATCTGCTGAAGTAGCAGAATGATATCCTTGTATGCCACCTATCTGTGTGCCATCAAGTATTTCCTGACGAGCCTGTATCTTGGTCCATGAACTGGCCACGATGTTTGGAGTGGCTGCGAATGCAGTGACCAATTGACCCAGAGCTTTTTTAGTATCTAGGACTTCAAACACAAATGTGTCATAGAGATTGGTAGAATAATTGCCAAATGGTATAGTAACACCTTTGGCATAGAGACTGTTATCACAGTCAGTGGTCACACTGGATAGACTGTATCTGGCTGTGATAACCCATTCATAGGTTTTGCCATGACTGTAACTAGGATCCTGTATCTGTTTGACGATAAAGTTTCCTGAATTAGGCACAGAGCCTACTGACACAGTTTGATATTGTGGATTGCCACCAGGTGTGACTTCTCTATAACGGATTAGGTATCCTCTGAACTTATTAACATTGGTAGTAGGAGCATTGAATCTAAATGTTAATATGCTGGTGCTGGGACTAGCAGTGATATCCTGTAGGCTAGGTATGAAATCAGCACCTGTGGCATAAGTGGCCCCAGGATTGGCATAGACATCCTTGATGGTAAATCCAGTGGGTATCGTCAGACTGGATACTCTAGATGCCGCACCTGTGCCAGTGCCTACTGCGATAAAATTGCTGGAACCAGTGTAGAGTTCAACTGGTGCGGTGACTGGACCCAGTTGTTTCAGTGCTGGCTGTCCATCTTTATAGGTCAATCTCACTAGGAAATCATAATTCTGTGCATTGGTAGTGCCAGCGGCACCAAAATCACCTGCGAGATCAAATGTTAATTGTTTGCCAGCATAATAACTAGATGTCAAAGTTTCAAAGGTAAAGTCTTCATATTCCCAATAGGTATCAGTGGAGTATTTGTAGTAGATACGAACACCTTTGATCAGACCATTTGATACTTTGCTGACTGTGTTAGTGATCTGATTTATAGTCACTGACATCCTTCTTGGATCTGTTACAGAACCACCTGACAATTTAGGTCTGATTTCTAATAGATCAATGTCATCATCGTATCTTGGTGGTGGTGGAGTATCTGGCACAGGTAATGTCCAACCTGTGATGACCTGTTTTGAATTCGCTGAAGCGATGCCTGTGAGTGCTAGATTATTATCAGCGGCATTTGGCGGAACATTGATAGTGCCATTGGCCACATAGATACTGCCTTCATTATTAGCGGAATAAGCACGGCAGTAGAATTCATAGACGCCAGCTGGTCTTGGCCCAATGGCTATAACTATATCACCGCCTGCACCTGGTTTGGTATCATTGGTGATATCTGTCCATGGAGCATAGACATTCTCTCTGAACCAAAATTTACAGTAACTATACAGACCATCACTGGGCTGTGTGAATGTGAGATAATACATGAATCCACCTGAGCTCTGTGCGATAGCACGGCTGGATTTCAACTTCATTTCAGCACTGAACGGTGGGGGAGGTGCCACTGGTGCAGGAGTCACATTGGTATCGGGCACTGGTGTTGGTGTGGTCGTGCCAGGATTCACTGTGCCTTCGGGAGGATTGCCGCCACCTACTCCACCACCACCTGGTGCATTTGGATCAGTGGGTGCTGGATTGGTAAACACTGGTGTGGTCGATGGAGGAAACACCGCATAAGTTGGTGGAACTAATCCTAATGGTATGCGATTGTCTGAACTAGGATAGTAGACTATTGAGCCTTTGGGCACATAGGTTGGTAAAACATAGTCCTCTTCACCAACACGAACATAAGGATAGATATCATCTGGATTACGAACACAGCCCAGATCTACTGTCATGTCATTGTTGATCTTGATTGATACTACACGCCAAGGATCAGTGCCAAAGTTCAATATGTTGGCTGAAATGCGTATGCAATCACCTGGCTCTAGTTCCAAGGCCTTTGAAGTGGCTGTGAACACACATGATTCCTGTCTGCGTGATTTGTTGAACAACAAGCGGGCCATGTCTTTGGCTATGGCATAGTTAGTGATCCCACCTAGGGTGACTTCATTTTGGTTTTCTCTGCCACCATCTCTGTTGATATAAGTTTGACGCTCTTCTTCAGATTCTGGATAGACCACTGTTTGGTTATTCCATTTCTGATCAGGATCTACATAGTTGACCACATAACTGGTATATTTGGCTGATTTCTCTATGCCATTGTAAGTGATATCTGATACGATATCATCTTTGGTAAAGGTCTGCACTATGGTAGCCGCACCACTGAGGATATCTGTGTCATTGCCAGCATCTTCGATCCTTAGTTTATATTTGCCCTGGACATAGGGCATATAAGCACGGAAGTTCTGCAACATGGTCTTGACATTGTTCATCAGAGTGTTGTTGGTAGGGATCACAGCATTCATGGTCAATATCGGACCCTGTATACCTGATGCCACATAGGTCACAGTTTGATTACATTTGCGAGCTGCCTGTTTCCATGTGGTCCAATCAATATCTGAATTCACAAGTCCCTTGCCATATCTGGGATTTCTAAGATAGTCTAATAAACATTCAGCTGGATTGGTGGAATAACGGACTGGATTGGTATCATAGTTGTAGAGTTCTGTTTCATTGGTCAACAGTGATGCCACACGCTTGCCTAATAGGCTGATCTTGACTTCTGGTATGTTACCTGAAAATGGATTAGCTTCTGAATCTGCCTGTGTCTTGAGCTCTTTCCATTCATAACGAACGAACAGGGTGGCTAGACCATTATAGGTCATCTGGTCAGTGAAACTAGGAGATTCTACAAAGAAATATTTGTTCATAACACCCTGAGCACGATTGAGAGCTTGCCCAGCGGCAGTAGATAGATCATAATAATTGCCAGGAAGCCATTTCATCTGGACACGATCTTTGTATTTGTCTGTGGTGATTGTGACCGTCTCACCAGCATTGAGATTACCTACTATAGATGTAGGCAATGGATAGTCATCAATGAATACTTCTCTCAGTCCTTCTACCAGACCTTCTGAAAACACATAGGCCACCCAGAGATATTTGTTGTTGGTAGCACCTGTTTCTGCGAACACCACTGTGCCAGCGGTCTGTCTATAGCCATAGATCACTGGTATCTGTTGTGTAGATCCCTGACGCTGTATCAGCACACCCTGTTGACGCTCTGCTTCATTGCCTGCATCAACATTAGGAATGTTAGGCATGAATGGCTGTGTGACGAAATCCAAGACCGTGTTGACGATCTTTTCACCAACCTTGGTAGCACCAATACCAGCACCTATCACAGCGCCTACTGGACCACCTACGAAGAAACCAACTATGCCTCCAACGAGACTGCTAAAAAATCCCATTATTCAATCTCCTTGTTCATCACGCTGACACGCACTGGATAAAATCCTAGTTGGTCATACACTGACTGTAGTCTATTGGTCTTTTCACCGATGTCTATGGCACGGATCTGTTCCGCTTGGAACTGACTGCTCCACTGTTGGAACTGATCAATCATCTGATGATAGTTGTCTACAGTGGCAAAATCAGGCACGAGGTAATTGAACTGTATGGTAGCAGTGACTTCTGATTCCACAGGATCTTCTGAGAGGAATCCACCTATCAAACCTATGGGCCTACGACCATCAAAGGCCACACGGAAAAATAAATTAGGTCTGATACAGTATTGTTTGACAGTAGCGATCACACGATTTTCATCATAGCGTTGTTCAGAGATACCAGCTTCATCTCTATAGTAATTGAAGAGATTGATCACTAGGTCTATTTCTCTTGGTTCCATTTCTCGAATGATCATCAGTTTCTTCCCCATTTGAACTCTGTGTTGCCAACCCAACTGGCCTTTTCAAATGATTTATCATATTGTTGACCTTGGAACAGCCAATTTGACCAATTGTTGGTCTTGCGTCCATTCTGTCTTTCAAAGTCAGCGAACAGGCTAGAACAGTCTACGGATATCTGGCAGGTCTTGTTGGTTTCATTGATAGAGAAATTGTAGATAGTGCCATCATACATCAGTATAGGATCAGCCACTAGAGCCAATGGACCAAGTCCACCAGCACCAAATGAAAGGAATGCCTTGTAGATACAGACCCTGCGACCTTCTACTTCATAGTTTATGAATTTGCTCACATAGTCATTGCCGATGGCTGACAGTGTGATAGTAAACTTGCCTACCTTGACATCCATGTCTTCGCCCATGCCTGAGAATCCAATGAAGTTGCCCTGTGCGGCATAGGTATTTGAACCTGCGTCTGGTGCAGTGGTAGAATCAAATGAGATATCAAAACCACCACTGCACAGATACAGAGCCTGATTCGCTCCCTGGGCATCTTTTAGGTGTAATTCAACGCAGTCAACTGAGATA
>JACCDX011807949.1_pt1 | contig 31854 bp, 32 predicted proteins | sample 7449681 | NCBI WGS metagenome assembly JACCDX01 (sample SAMN15323450, study PRJNA562643) | freshwater metagenome | isolation source: river surface water | place: USA:Blue River Watershed | collected 2017-08-18
CGTGATCTCGCGCCGCAACCGTGGCCTGAACTCGAACTTCATCGTCCGCAAGATCTCGTCGGGCGAAGGCGTCGAGCGTACGTTCCAGCTGTACTCGCCGCTGATCGCGTCGATCGAAGTCAAGCGTCGCGGTGATGTCCGCCGTGCCAAGCTGTACTACCTGCGTGAGCGTTCGGGCAAGTCCGCACGTATCCGCGAAAAGCTGCCGACCCGTCGCGCAGCCGCTGCGCAGTAATCGTTACAGCGATCCGGAAAAGGGCACCTTGCGTGCCCTTTTTCTTTTCGGGCGCGCGCATTCGTCGCGCATCCTTTTCGACTGAACATGAGCAAGATCGCATTCGACCCGACGCAGGCGCAGATCGACGCGCTGGCCAATGAACCCCCGGTGTCGCCGACGCGCCTGGCGCCAGACTGGCTGCGCCGGCGCTTCGTCGAGCCTGTCATCTGGACGCCGGAGTTCGGCGCCGAGTCGGAAATGAACTTCAGCGGCCGTCCGCCGGTGCCGGCGGCCGTGCTGGTGCCGCTGGTCGCGCATGCCGGCGAACCGAGCCTGTTGCTGACGCTGCGCACCGCGCACCTGCACGATCACGCAGGCCAGGTGAGCTTCCCCGGCGGGCGGGTCGATCCCGAGGACAGCGACGCGATCGCCACCGCGCTGCGCGAGACCGAGGAAGAGATCGGCCTGGCGAGGAAGCATATCGAGGTGATCGGCAGCCTGCCCGACTACCAGACCGGCACCGGCTTCACCGTCACGCCGGTGGTCGCGCTGGTCCATCCGCCGTTCGAGCTGGCTGCCGACACCTTCGAAGTCGCCGAGATCTTCGAGGTGCCGCTGAGCTTCCTGATGAACGGCGCGAACCACGAGCTGCGCAGCGCCGAGATGCCGAACCGACCGGGCCGGCGCAGCTTCTATGCAATGCCCTACGGCGACTACTTCATCTGGGGCGCGACCGCCGCGATGCTGCGAAACCTTTACCATTTCCTTCGCGCCGATTGAGCGGCCGCAACTGATAAGCTAGCGCCTGTCGCGACATCATTCCGGAACGAGCCCATGACCCTGTTCTCCATCCTGTGCGTGCTGCTGCTCGAGCAGTTTCGTCCACTGCGCAAGGACAATCCGATCTACGGGTGGATCAAGTCGTTCGCTGCGCGCGTCGAGCGCAGCTTCAACGCCGGGCGCGCCGAGCACGGCCGCCTCGGCTGGCTGGTCATGGTCAGCGCGCTGGTGGTGCCGACGCTGCTGGCGTACTGGCTGCTCGCGCTGGCCGGCCCGCTCGCGCAGCTGCTGTGGACCATCGTCATCGTCTACCTGACCCTCGGCTTTCGCCACTACAGCCACTACTTCACCGCGATCCAGGTCGCGCTGAACGACGGCGAGCTGCCCGAGGCGCGCCGCCTGCTGGCCGAATGGACGCAGCTCGACACCGCCGACCTCGATGCGAAGGAAGTTGCGCGCATCGCCGTCGAGCGCGCGCTCGTCACCACGCACCGCAACGTGTTCGGCGTGTTCTTCTGGCTGCTGATGCCGTTCGGGCCGGCCGGCGCCGTGCTGTACCGCGTGGCCGAGTACGTCGCGCGCGCATGGAACGAACCCGAACACCTGAAGGGCGAACCCTTCGGCGGCTTCGCGCAACAGGCCTTCTACGTAATCGACTGGGTGCCGGCGCGGCTGACCGCGATCGCCTTCGCGATCGTCTGCAACTTCGAGGATGCGGTCTACGCATGGCGCAATTTCGCGCGCCGCTGGAGCGATGAATCGGTCGGCATCATCCTGTCCGCCGGCGGCGGCGCGATGGGCGTGCGGCTCGGCACGCCGGCCGAATATGCGCCGGACATGCCCACCGTCGACGTGACCGCGCTTGAATCCCATCCCGACATCGAGGTCCTGCCCGGCGAGGAACCGTCGCAGCGCGCGCTGCAGAGCACCGTCGGCCTGATCTGGCGCGCCTTGCTGCTGTGGATACTGCTGCTGCTGATCGTGTCGGTCGCCAACTGGCTGGGCTGAGCGCCGGGCGGCGGTTTCTGCCGCCAAAAGAATCATCGATTCGCTTTGCTCGGTAGCCGAGTCTTGAGTAAGATAGCGGAATTGCTGCGCTGCCGCAGAACGGCGGCGCAGCCAGACCCTCAGGCTACCGAAAGAACGGCTACCCATGGCCAGCTCCGACCTCGACACTGCGACTCCCGGCACGGACTTCATCATTCAGGGGCTGACCAGTGCAGGCCGGCAGTTCCGGCCCAGCGACTGGGCCGACCGGCTGTGCGGCATCATGAGCCGCTTCCATCCGGACGAAGCGCATGGCTTCGACCGCCACCTGCGCTATTCGCCCTATGTCACGCCGGCCCTGATCGAGGACGTCCGCTCGGTACTGGTCGATGGTCGACTGCACGCACTCGAGCCGCTCGCCTACCTGTTCCTGCGTGATTTCGCGCGCGACAACGACCTGCGCATCATCGAGGCCTGTGTGCTTCCCGAGCAGGACACCGCGACGGCCTGAGCCGCGTTCAAGCTCCACCAAGTAACTTCGATCAACGCCCTTCTTTGGCAAGAATGATTCGACCTTAATGAATTGTTAGCACTGACGCTAACAATTGCTCGGCATTTCGCCAATCTCTCGCAAGCTGTTTCGCCGCGTCATTCACGGAAAACGCCTGCGATGCCTGAAGTCTCTACCGAAGCCGGATTCAGCCTGGTTGAGCTGATGATCGCGCTTGCGGTTGCCGCGATCATTGCGGCCTTTGCGATCCCGTCTTACCAGAATCACCTGCAGCGCTCGTTCCTGCCCGAAGCCAGCAGCGGCCTGCAGCTCAGCGCGCTGCGGCTCGAACAGTTCTACCAGGACCGGCGCAGCTATCGCGACGGCGCGGGCGCCTGCGGCGTGGCGCTGCCGGCCCCGCGTCGTTTCGCGTTCAACTGCATTCCGGCGGCCGATGGCCAGGCTTTCCTGCTGACGGCCACCGGGGTGGAGCAGGACACGATGCGCGGCTTCGCGTTCACGCTGGACGAGCGAGGCAATGCAAACACCACGGCACTGCCCGACGGATGGGGCGCGGCACCGCAGCCATGCTGGGTCACGCGGCGGGGCGGCGGATGCTGAAGCCGCTGCTGAACTTGATGCCACGCAGGCGACACCGCGGCGTGTCGCTGGTCGAGTCGATGGTCGTGCTGGCTGTCAGCGCAGTCGTGCTGGCGACCGGCGCGCCGGCGATCGGCCGCTGGGTGCGCGACCTCGAGGTGCGCAACAGCGCCAGCGCGCTGCTGTCGGCGTTGCAGGCGGCGCGTGCCGAGGCGGTCACCCGCAATACCGACGTGCGCATTGCGCTCGGCGATGCGCAGGGCCGCATCGGCTGGCGGCTGTCCTGCGTGCGCGCGATGCCGGGTTGCCCGAACCCGATACGCAGCCAGCCGGTGGATGGCATCAGCCGCGTGCGCTGGGCTGCGTCGCTGGCCCCCATGCCGGCGTTCGACCAGGCCCTGCCGGCTGGCGCCCGCCTGCCGGGCAACATCAGCTTCGACACGGTCGGCGCTGCGCCGGCGGTGGCCGCCGGCCTCGACCTTGCGCGCATCGACGTGATCCATGCAGACGACGCCGACGCGCGCCGGCTGGTCGTGCTGGTCACGGCGCAGGGCATGGTGCGGCTGTGCGATCCGGCGCCGGCCGCCGCGATTCCCGAGCGTTGCAACTGAGCGGGCTGACTGTGATGCGCACCCGCTGCTTCCGCCCCCGGCTGCGCGGCAGCACGCTGGTCGAGGGGCTGCTGGCCATCGTCGTGTTCTCGGTCGGGCTGGTGGGCTTGCTGACGCTGCTGTCGGGCGCGATGGTCAATGGCGCGAATGCGCAGTACCGCAGCGAGGCCGGATTGCTCGTGTCCGACCTGGTCGGCCGCATGTGGACCGGCGACCGTTCGCTGGCCGGGCTGAGGCGGCGTTTCGGCGATGCGCAGGCCGCCGAATACGACGACTGGCGCCGGCGCGTGCAGCGCGTGCTGCCCGGCGTGACGGACGCCGCGAACGTGCCGCTGGTGCGCATCGGCGACCAGCGCGACGTGACCATCACGCTGGGCTGGCAGGCACCCGGCGAGGCCACGCCGCACCAGCTGCTGGTGCATACGCGGATCGGCGACTAGCGTGCGCGTCGCCATCCTTCGCCGTCCGCAGGGTGCCAGCCTGGTCGACCTGATGGTGGGCCTCGCAGTCGGCATGGCGGCCATGCTGGTCACACTGAATGTCGCGGTCAGTTTCGAGGCGCGCCGGCGCTCGCTGACCGGCATCGCCGATGCGCAGGGGAATGCCGGCTATGCGATCACGATGCTGTCGCGCGAGCTGCGCATGGCCGGCCACGGCCTCGGCCCGCCGGAGGCGCTTGGCTGCCTGCTGCATCGCGCCGCGCCCGGCATGGTCGACGCGGCCATCGAGCTGCAGCCGGTGCGCATCACGCAGGGAGCGGACGGCGCGCCCGACGCGCTGACTACGCTGTCGGGCGGCCTGCGCTCGGCGCCGGCAGCGCGGCTGATCTCGCCTTACCTGCTCGACAGCGGCCTGCTGCAGCTCGACAGCACCGTCGCCATGGCCGCCGGCGACCAGCTGGTGCTGCAGTCCGACGGCAATCCCGACTGCGCGTTGCTGAGCATTGCCGGCTTCGGCGCCGGGTCGTCCAACGCCGTGCGGCCGGAGGCGGCGCCGGACATCCTGCCGGGCAGGTCCTTCGGTACGGGCAGCGCGGCCATCAATGTCGGCGCGCTGCGCCATCGCCGCTATGCGGTGGACAACCGGCAGCGCTTGCAGATGGACAGCTTCAACGCCGGCCGCGGCCTGTGGACCATGGCGACGCTGGCCGATGGCCTCGCCAGCCTGCAGCTGCAGTATGGCTTTGACGCGCGCCCGGGCACGCCGGCGATGCCGCAGGTCGGCTTCTGGAGCGACGAGCTGATCGATGCCGATGGCAGCGGCCGCATAGACGTTGCCGACTGGCGCCGCCTGCTCGCGCTGCGCGTCGCGATCGTCACGCGCAGCGCGCAGCGCAACGACGGTCCCTGCGATGCCGTCGCGCCGGTCTGGCTGGCGGGCAATCCGGCCAACGGCCAACTCGAGCCGACCCCAATCCGCGTCGATCACCTGCCTGATTGGCGCTGCTTGCGCTACCGCGTGCTGCAGACCGAGGTCGCTTTGCGCAACCGGATCTGGAGCGACGACTGATGCGTGCCGGCAGGATGCCAGCGCGCGGCGCCAGCCTGATGGTCGCGCTGATCGTGCTGGTGATGATGAGCCTCGGCGCGCTGGCGATGGTGCGCGCGGTCGGCACCGGGCTGCTGGTCGCGGGCAACTTCGCGTTTCGGCAGGCGGCCGTGCTGGCATCGGAGAACGGCAGCGAGGCGGCGATCGAATGGCTGTTGATGCATGCCGACAGCGCCGATGTGTTCTCCGACCAGCCGGCGGCAGGCTATTACGCGAACGTGCTGCCCGGCCTCGACCTGACCGGCGCCGCCGGCGCGGCCGCGTCCACCGTCGACTGGCTGGATGACCGTTGCGGCGGGCGCGCCGGCATCGCCTGCCTGCAGCCGTCGCCGCCGCTGCCTGCCGACCCTGCCGGTCATGCGGTGCGCTACCTGGTGCAGCGCCTGTGCCGCAGCACCGGCAGTCCCGAGGCCGCGGCCAACAGCTGCCTGCTGCACCGCTCCGCGACGGGCGGCAGCCCGAACCGTGGCCAGCTCAGTTACGGCGCCTCGAAGCATTTCAATCCCGCGAATGCGGTGTACTACCGCATCACCGTTCAGGTGCGCGGCCCGCGCGGCACGACCGCGTTCACCCAGACCCTCGTTCATTTCTGATGACCCGAACACGTCCCTCTGCCAGCGCATGGCGCGTTGCCGGCGCGATTGCGCTGGCCTGCGCCACCGGCCCGGCTTGCGCGCTGACGGATCTTGCGCCGGCGCCGATTCCCTTCCTCGTCGCCGCGCCGGTCAAGCCGAACATCCTGTTCCTGCTCGACGATTCCGGCAGCATGCAGTGGAGCTATCTCGGCGACGAGGTCATTCCGAACCAGTACGAGAACGCGGTGGGCTACCGCAACAGCCTGTGCAACAAGGTCTATTACGACCCGCAGGTGCGCTACGCGCCGCCGCCGCAGGCCGACGGCAGCAGCTATGCGCAGCAGCCGTTCGGCGCGGCCAGCTACGATGGCTTCCGGACCGATTCGATCACGGTCGACCTCGGCTCGGCATTCATGGCGTGGCGCTCGTCCGACAGCGAGCCGGCGAGGCCCGCCGGCTACACCGCCGACTGCTGGCAGGGCAGCGCCTGCAAGGAAAAATCCGGCGGGCTGCCGAACCGGCCCGGGGCCGCGTACTACTTCGTCTACAAGGGCGACAGGCGCGAGCGGCTCGGCGACGGCTCCGAGCACGACCATTGCCGTGACACCGCGTATGACGAAACCGCTGGAGGCTCAGCGCACTGGACCCGCGTGACCGTCGGCACGCGCACCGGGCCCGGCGGCAGCGACGAGACGCAGAATTTCGCCAACTGGTTCAGCTACTACCGTACGCGCATGCTGGCGATGAAGACGGCGGTCGGTCGCGCGTTCGCGCAGCTGGACGGCAATTTCCGCGTCGGCTTCTCGGTCACCAGCGAGCCGGGCGCAGACGCGTCGCGCAGCGGCTTCCTGCGCATTGCCGACTTCACCGGCGCGCACCGGCGCAGCTTCTACGAGCAGCTGTATGCAGTCGTGCCGACTTCCAGCACGCCGCTGCGCGCCGCGCTGTCGAAGGCCGGGCGGCTGTATGCGGGCCGGCTGCTGACCGGCGTGGACGATCCGGTGCAGTACTCCTGCCAGCAGAACTACGCGATCCTGTCGACCGACGGCTACTGGAACACCGATGGCGAGTCTGCCGGCTTCGGGCCGCTGCAGGCCGACGGCCGCACCGCGGTCGGCAATGTGGATGCGGCGCTGCCGCGGCCGATGTACGACGGCAGCCGGTCGTCGCGCGAGTACCGCGTCGCGACCGTCACCATCGGGCTGCAGCGCCAGGACACCGACTGGTCCTACAGCGGCGCCTACAACCTGCAGGTCAACGGCCAGTCGCTGATGGCGATACAGGCGTACATCCAGCACAGCGACGGCGCCGACCTGCAGGAAGAAGCGACGCGCCTCGCGGGCATGATCGCCAGGCAAATCACGCAGAACGGATACCGCGCGTTCGCCGAGCAGAACCGGATACGCATCATCGCGCCGGCGTCGGCCGGCGCGATCACTGCCACGCCGGTCGTCGTGGCCGAGACCTCGCTGCCGATCAGCGCGACCGCGTTTGTCGGCACCACCGATGCGGCGCAGGGCCGCAACACACTGGCCGATGTCGCCGCCTACTACTTCGAGAACGACCTGCGCAGCCCGGCGCAGGGCAACTGCGGCCCGCAGGGGCAGCTGTGCGAGGACAACGTGCCCGTCATTCCCGGGCGGCGCGGCGGCGCGCAGCAGCACATGGTCACGCACACCGTCGGGCTGGGCGCCAACGGCCTGCTGCGCTACCGCGAAGATTACGAGACCGCGGCCGACGGCGACTTCCGCCGCATCGTCGACGGCAGTCTCGACTGGCCCGACCCGATTTATGCGAGCGGCCCGGAGCGCATCGACGATCTCTGGCATGCGGCGGTGAACGGCGGCGGCCGCTATTTCAATGCGCGCACGCCGCAGGCGCTGGCGCGCGCGCTGGCGCAGACGATGTCGCAGATTCGCGCCGCGAACGCCGCCGCCTCCGCCTCCGCGACCAGCAGCCAGGAACCGGTGGCGGGCGACAACCTGCTGTTCGCCAGCCGCTACCGCAGCCTGTACTGGGACGGCGACCTCGAGGCGCGCCGCATCAACCTGGCCGACGGCGACGTGGCGACCACGGTCGAATGGTCGGCGGCGACGAAGCTGGCGCTGCGCGTCGGCCGCGCGGCGGACCAGCGCGAAATTTACCTGCCGCCCGCCGCCGGCTCGCACGGCCTGCGCCGCTTCCTCTGGAGCGAGCTTGATGCGCGCGAACAGGCATGGTTCGCCGCGCTGTGCGCGGCCACGCCCGCCCCGGGCCAGTGCGCGCAGCTGAACGACGCGGAAAAGGCGCAGGCGGGCGGCGCGAACCTGGTGAACTACCTGCGCGGCCAGCACGGTTACGAGGACCGGCCCGACAATCCGATGCGGCTGTTCCGTCGCCGCGAGCAGCCGCTCGGCGCGCCGGTGAATGCGCAGCCGCTGTATGTCGGGCCGCCGGCCTTTCGTTATGCCGATGCGAACTATGCGGCGTTTCGCGACGGCGTCGCCGCCGGCCGCAAGCGCACCGTCTACCTCGCCGCCAACGACGGCATGCTGCATGCGTTCGATGCCGACAGCGGCGAAGAGCGCTGGGCCTTCATCCCGGCCGGCGTGCTGCCGCAGATGCGGCGACTCGCCGACATCGGCTTCGGTACCGGCTTTCGCTACCTGCTCGACGGCACGCCGGTGGCCGCCGACATCTGCCCGTCGGCGCCGGGGAGCACCTGCGATGCCTCCGGCTGGCGCACCGTGCTGGTCGGCGGGCTGGGCGCGGCCGGCCGCGAATACTATGCGCTCGACATCACCGATCCCGAACGGCCCGCCTACCTGTGGCGCTTTTCGGTGGCCGCCGAGCCCGAGCTCGGCTTTGCCCTTGGCCGGCCCGTGATCGGCAAGCGCCGCGACGGCCGCTGGGTCGTGCTGATCGCGTCGGGCTACAACAATGTCAATCCCGGCAGCGGCCGCGGCCTGCTGTTCGTGCTCGATGCCGGCAGCGGCGAGGTGCTCGCGCGCATCGACACCGGCGCGGGCAGCATGGCGCAGCCGGCCGGCCTCGCGCAGCTGAATGCGTGGGTCGACAACGTGCTCGACAACACCATCGACCGGGTGATCGGCGGCGACCTGCTTGGCAATGTCTGGCGCTTCGATCCCGCCGGCAGGCCGCCGACTTCCGGCCCGCACGCGGTGCTGCTGGCGCAGCTGGTCAGGAATGGCGTGCCCCAGCCGGTGACGACGCGCCCCGAACTCTCGCTGGTGCGCTCCGGCAGCCAGTCGACAGCGGTGGTCAGCGTGGCGACCGGGCGCTACCTCGGCGTCTCCGATCTGGAGGACAAATCGGTGCAGTCGGTCTACACCTTCACCGACATCGAGGCCGGACACGGCGACCTGCGCCGCCTGCCGAACCTGGTGCGGCAGCAACTGTCGGCGACGGACGATGCCGGCGTGCGCGAGGTGACTCGGCATCCGGTCGACTGGCGGAACCATGCCGGCTGGTACATCGACTTCGACACGCGCGTAGGATCGGGCGAGCGCGTGACCCTCGATCCGCAGCAACAGCTCGGCGAGCTGCGGCTGGTCACGAACGTGCCGGACAACCATGCGTGCCGCTCGAATGCCGAAAGCTGGATGTACGCGCTGCGCTATCTCGACGGCAGCCACCTGCCGCTGGCGAGTTCCGGCGATGCGCGTGCGGGCCGCCGCGTCGGCGCGAACGTGATGGCCGTCGGCGCCAGCCTGATGCGCGTCGGCACGCGGCTGGTGTCCGTGCTGACCGACGAAACCGGCAAGCTGATCCCGCTCGCAGGACCGGCGAACGGCGCCAACCCGGCGGCGGTGCGGCGCGTATCATGGCGTGAGCTGGACTGAAGCGATGCGCTGGCGTCCCCCGGCCTGCCTGCTGCTGTCGCTGCTGCCGCCGGCGCTGCTGAGTGCGGCGCTGCTGCCGGCCGGCACGCAGCGTGGCGGCATGGGCGGCAACGGCAGCGCGGCCATCGTCGTGACGCTGGCCAGTCCGGCCGGCAACGGCGGGCCCGCCGAGGCCGGCAGCAGCGAAGCCGCGCCGCCAGCCACGAAGCCGGCAGCACGCGTGGCGCAGCAGGTAGCCGCTGATGCAGCTGCGGATGCAGCAGCCGATCCCGCCGGCGAGGGCGCGGCCTACCTGCCGGCCGCGCAGCTGACCGAGCGGCCGCAGCTGCTGCAGGACATCGCGCCGGACTGGCACGCGCCGCAGCGGCTGCCGCAGCGCATGGTCTGCACGCTGCTCGTCAGCGAGTATGGCGATGTCGACCGCGTGCTGTGCGACGATCCGGCCCTAGCGCCCGCATCGCTGCAGGCCGTGGGCGAACGATTCCGCGCGGCACGTTTCGCCCCGGGCCGCCTGTACGGGCGGCCGGTCAGGAGCACGCTGCGCATCGAGCTGCGGCTGGACTGAGGCGCAGCGCCGGCCCGCAGCACCGAGCAAGGAGCAAGCCCATGGCGACCCGAACCGAACACGACAGCTTCGGCGACATCGACGTTTCCGCCGACTGCCTGTGGGGCGCGCAGACGCAGCGCTCGCTGCAGTACTTCGCGATCTCGACCGAACGCATGCCGCCCGAGCTGCTGGCAGCGCTGGCGCAGGTCAAGCGCGCCGCCGCCCTCGTCAACCGCGACCTCGGCCGGCTGGAGCCGCGCCAGGCCGGCGCGATTGTTGCGGCCGCCGACGAGGTGATCACGGGCCGGCATGCGGATCAGTTTCCGTTGTCGCTGTGGCAGACCGGCTCCGGCACGCAGACCAACATGAACCTCAACGAGGTGCTCGCCAATCGCGCCTCCGAACTGCTGGGCGGGCCGCGCGGCAACGCCCGGCTGCTGCATCCGAATGATCACGTGAACCTCGGGCAATCGTCGAATGACGTGTTCCCGACCGCGATGCATGTCGCCGCCGCGCTGGCGGTCGAGTTCCGGCTGTTGCCGGCGATTCAGGCGCTGGAGGCCACGCTGTCGGCCAAGGCGGTGCAATATGCGTCGCTGCTGAAGATCGGGCGCACGCACCTGCAGGATGCGACGCCGGTCACGCTCGGGCAGGAGTTCTCCGGCCATGCGGCGCAGCTGCTGATGGCCGAGAACGCGCTGCGCCACGCGATACCGGCCGTGCTGGCGCTGGCCATCGGCGGCACGGCGGTCGGCACCGGGCTGAACACGCATGCCGAGTTTGGCGAGCGGGTCGCGCGTGAACTGGCATCGGCGTGCGGACTGCCGTTTTCATCGGCCGGCAACAAGTTTGCCGCGCTGGCCGGCCACGAGCCGCTGGCCGCGCTGCACGGCGCGCTCAGGACACTCGCCTGCGCGCTGGCCAAGATCGCCAACGACCTGCGCTGGCTGTCGTCCGGGCCGCGCAGCGGTCTGGCCGAAATCTCGCTGCCGGAAAACGAGCCCGGCAGCTCGATCATGCCGGGCAAGGTGAACCCGACCCAGCCGGAGGCGCTGCTGATGGCCTGCTTCCAGGTGTTCGGCAACGACACCACGGTGAGCTTCGCCGCGTCGTCCGGCAATTTCGAACTGAACGTCGCGCGGCCGGTGCTGGCGCAGGCGGTGCTGCAGAGCCTGCGGCTGCTGGCCGACGGCGTCGCCAGCCTCGACCGGCATTGCGTGCAGGGACTGGTGGCCAACGAGGACAGGCTGGCCGAAGGCGTGCAGCGCTCGCTGATGCTGGTGACGGCGCTGGCGCCGCACATCGGCTATGACAAGGCGGCGCAGGTGGCGAGGCATGCGCATGCCGCCGGCCTCGGCCTGCGCGACGCCGCGCTGCAACTCGGGGCCGTCAGCGCGGAAGACTTCGATCGCTGGGTGCGGCCGGAAGCCATGCTGCGGCCCGATGCCGGCTAAGTACACGCCACCCCTTGCGCGCCACCCCTTGCGCGCCACCCCGGGCCGACAGGTGGCGCGCTCCGGCCGTCAGCGCGGCGTGCCGCGGCGGAACAGGTTCACGATCGCCAGCAGGATCACCGCGCCCAGCAGCGACACCACCAGCGAGCCGAGGCTGAAGTCGTTCTGGTTGATGGTGCCGGTGCCGAACAGCGGGGCCAGCAGCCATCCTCCGAGCAGCGCGCCGATGATGCCCACCACCACGTTCATCAGCATGCCCTGTTGCGCATCGGTGCGCATGATCATGCTCGCTATCCAGCCGAGGATGCCGCCGATCACGATCCAGATGATGAAGTTCATTTGCGCTCTCCCGGAAAAGGAACGAATTCACAGACATGCTGTGCATTAGGCAGGCGGCGGCAGCGCTGGTTCACCGGGGCGCGCATTTCCCCGCGCCATGTTGAAGAAGCCCGCGCCGGGCTTAATATAGGTGCTGTCCGCAGCGGCGGGCCGGCGCGGTTCAATCGTTCAGACGGAGGGAGTCCATGCAAAGAATTGTTTCCCGGGTGGTGATGCTGCTGCTCGCCATGTTGATCGGCGGTTGCGGCTACAACACGCTGCAGGCCGGCGACGAGCAGATCAAGGCCAGCTGGTCCGAAGTGATCAACCAGTACCAGCGGCGCGCCGACCTCGTGCCCAACCTGGTGAACACCGTCAAGGGCTATGCGGCGCACGAGAGCCAGGTGCTGACGCAGGTGGCCGAGGCGCGCGCGCGGGTCGGCTCGGTGCAGGCCACGCCCGAGGTGCTGAACGACCCGCAGGCGCTGGCGCGCTTCCAGCAGGCGCAGGGGCAACTGAGCGGTGCGCTGTCGCGGCTGCTGGCCGTCAGCGAGAACTATCCGCAACTGAAGGCTGACACCGGCTTCCGTGACCTGCAGGCGCAGCTCGAAGGTACCGAGAACCGGATCACGGTCGCGCGCAACCGCTACATCAAGGCCGTGCAGGACTACAACGTCACCGTGCGCTCCTTCCCGACCAACCTGACTGCGATGGCCTTCGGGCACAGCGTCAAGCCCAACTTCACGGTCGACAACGAGCGCGCGATCTCGGTCGCGCCGAGCGTCGATTTCGGCACCCGCCCGCCGGCGCAACCGGCGCAACCGGCGCAACCGGCGCAACCGGCCCCCGCCGATGCTGGCCAGCCCAAGTAAGGCGTTCGCCGCCGCGGCATGGCTGGCGCTGGCTGCGCTGGCGTGGCTGCCCGCGCTCGCGCAGCCGCTGCAGCCGGTGCCGCCGCTGACGGGCCGCATCGTCGACACCACCGGCACGCTGGGCGCCGCGCAGCAGCAGGCGCTGGAGGCCAGGCTGCGCGAATTCGAGCAGCGCAAGGGCAGCCAGGTCGCGGTGCTGATCGTGCCGCGCACCGCGCCCGAGACCATCGAGCAGTACGGCATTCGCGTGGCCGAGCAATGGAAAGTCGGTCGCGCCAGGGTCGACGACGGCGCGATCCTGCTGGTCGCGAAAGAGGAGCGCGCGCTGCGCATCGAGGTGGGCTACGGGCTCGAAGGCGCGCTGAACGACGCCACCGCGAAGCGCATCGTCGACGAGGTGATCGTGCCGCGCTTTCGGGATGGCGACTTCGCCGGCGGCATTGACGCCGGCACCGACGCAATCCTGCGGGTCATCGACGGCGAGCCCCTGCCGGAACCGGCCGGCGGCAGTGCTGCGGACAGCTTGCCTGGCTTGCTGCCGCTGCTGTTCTTCGGCGCGCTGATGCTCGGCGGCCTGATGCGGGCGCTTCTGGGACGCGGCAAGGGCGCATTCGCCACCGGCGGGCTGCTGGGCATGGCGGCGTGGCTGCTGTCCGGCGCGCTGCTGATGGGGCTGGTGGCCGCCTTCATCGGTTTCGTCGTCGCGCTCGGCGGCGGCCAGATGGGCCGTGGCTGGCGCGGCGGCCATCACGGCCCCGCTGGCTGGGGCGGAGGGGGCTGGGGAGGCAGCGGCGGAGGCGGAGGTGGCTTCCGTGGCGGCGGCGGCGGATTCGGCGGCGGCGGCGCGTCGGGGAGGTGGTGATGATGATGCGATTCCTGCGTCATGTGTGCAGCGCGTACTGGCAGGCGCGGCGGATCTTCCCGGCCAGCGCGCGCGCGGCGGTCGCCGACGCGATCACGCGCGCCGAACAGGGCCATGCCGGCGAGATCTGCTTCGTCGTCGAGGCCTCGCTGACGCCGCTGCAGCTGTGGCGCGGCATGAGCGCGCGCGAGCGGGCGCTGGAGCTGTTTGCGCAGCTGCACGTCTGGGACACTGCGGCCAACAGTGGCGTGCTGGTCTACGTGCTGCTGGCCGACCACGCGGTCGAAATCCTCGCCGACCGCGGGCTGCACCCGCAAGGCGACGCCTGCTGGCCGCGGGCCAGCGAACGCATTCTCGAGGCGTTCCGGGCGGGCGACCCGGCCGCCGGCTGCGCCGGGGCCGTTACCGACATTGGCGAATTCCTGCGCCGCGCCTTCCCGGCCGATGGCCCGAATCCGGACGAATTGCCGAATTCCGTTCGCTTGTTTTGAACCATTCCGGCGCCCCGGCGAGGGGCCGCCGGGGACCGTTTCCGAGCGATGTTCCGCGCTTGGATGCACAATACGGTTTTGCCTGCCCCTTTCTGGAGTGTCCCGGATGTTTGAAGAACCGCGTTATGACCGTGTCGCCATGCTGCTGCACTGGCTGGTGGCTGCGCTGATCGTCGCGGCTTTTGCGCTCGGCGTGGTGATGGTCGACATCCCCGGACTGACGCCGACGAAGCTGAAGTATTTTTCCTGGCACAAGTGGCTGGGCGTGACCGTGCTGCTGCTGGCGGCGATGCGGCTGCTGTGGCGGCTGCGGCATGGCGCGCCGCGCGCGGTCGAGATGCCGGCCTGGCAGCGGCGCACGGCCGTGCTGGTACATGCGCTGCTGTACGTGCTGATGTTCGCGGTGCCGCTGTCGGGCTATTTCTACAGTCTTGCCGCCGGCGTGCCGGTGGTCTACCTCGGCGTGCTGCCGCTGCCCGAGTTGATCGATGCCGATCCGGTGCTCAAGCCGGTGCTGAAGGAAGTGCATCTCGTGCTCGTGTATACAATGCTGGTCTTCGTGCTCGCGCATGTGGCGGCGGCGATCAAGCATCACTGGATCGACCGCGACGGCCTGTTGCGCCGCATGCTGCCGTGACGAGCCGTTCGAACGAATCGCCAGAATGAAAAGGGAGACCATGTTTGCAAGGAATGCCGTAGTCCTGCTGTCGCTGTGCGCATCCGTCGCGTTGGCGGCGAACCTGAAAGTGGACACCGCGAAGAGCGCCGTCAGCGCGACCTTCCGCCAGATGGGCGTGCCGGTCGACGCGAAGTTCAACAAGTTCGTCGCGCAGCTCGACTACGACGCGGCCAGGCCGGAGAGCGCGAAGGCGACCGTCGAGATCGACGTTGCCAGCTTCGACCTCGGCGACCCCGACTACAACAGCGAGGTGCGCAAGAAGGAGTGGTTCAACGCCGCGCAATTCCCGAAGGCCACGTTCACCGCGACGAAGATCCGCGCGGCCGGCGCGGGCAAGCTCGAGGTCGGCGGCAAGCTGACGCTGAAGGGCAAGACCGCCGATGTCAGCTTCCCGATGACGGTGAAGAAGGAAGGCAGCGCGCAGCTGTTCGAAGGCAGCCTGCCGATCCGCCGCCTCGCATTCGGCATCGGCGAGGGCGAATGGAAGGACACCAGCATCGTCGCCGACGAAGTCGTCATCCGGTTCCGCGTGCTCGCGCAGTGATCGGCCGACCCGAGACCATCCACACAACGGCACACCCCAACAGGACATAACATGACCATCCAGAGACTGATGCTGTCCGCGCTGCTCGCGGCCACCGCCTGCGGCGCTTCCGCGCAGGTCTACAACGTCGAGCCGGGCCACACCTATCCGAGCTTCGAGGCCGACCACATGGGCCTGTCGTTCTGGCGCGGCAAGTTCACCAAATCGTCCGGCAAGATCGTGCTCGACCGCGGCTCGAAGACCGGCGGCAGCGTCGAGATCGCAATCGACGCCGGCACGGTCGACTTCGGCCACGCGAAGATGAACGAGAAGGCGCGCGGCGAGGAGATGTTCAACGTCGCCAAGTACCCGACCATCACCTACAAGAGCACCGCGCTGAAGTTCGATGGCGACAAGCTGGTCGGCGTCGACGGCGAGATGACGCTGCTCGGCATCACCAAGCCGATGCCGCTGACGATCACGCACTTCAAGTGCATCATTCATCCGCTGCTCAAGCGCGAAGTCTGCGGCGCCGATGCGCACGGCCGTTTTGACCGCAGCGATTTCGGCATGAACATCGGCCTGCCGCGCTTCTCGCCGGAGATCAAGCTGGCGATCCAGGTCGAAGCCGTCAAGGCCGACTGAGCAGCCACTGCATCGTCTTTCCGGGACGGGTTTGCCGTCCGCAAAGCGGCACCTGGGCGGCAACCCGGTGCCGCTTTTTCATTGCTGCGCATCCTGCCTCTGCAGTGGCATGCGACTTGCCTGCGAAGCGGTTTTCCGCTCACGGAGCAGGCCATGGCATTCGATCCCTTCAGCAGTCGCGGCACCCCGCTGGACAAGCAGAAATTCACCTGGCGCGAAATGGCGGGCAAGCCGATCAGCAAGCTCGACGATGACGCCTTCACGCGCGTGCGCGTGATCCTGATGAACGGCGTCGAGCAGGAAGCCCAGCGCTTCCAGCATTTTGCCGCGCGCAACCATGCGGACCTGCGCGTGCCGCTGGCCGAGATACGGCGCATCGAGCAGCATCAGGCGACGATGGTGAACTGGCTGCTCGGCCCCGACCATTCGCCGCTGGAAATCACGCTCGGCTATGAACAGGCCGCCATCGAGGTCACCGCCGCCGTCGCGCAGCAGGAGCCGGACGACTATCTGGCGCAGGCCTATCGCTTCGGCATGCTGGAAGATTTCGACCACCTGTACAGATTTTCCGCACTGCTCGACCGGCTCGAGGGCAAGGACCCGAACAACATCCTGCAGAGCTACACCGACATTCTCGCCGGCCGGCCCACGATCGACGAGCATCGCGCGCCGCAGGACAACGTCTGCCGGCATTACGAACGCGCGCGCGCCGCGCCGGTCACGCGCATCAATGCGCTGACCATCGTGTCGGCGGAGTTCCAGGTCAACCAGTACTACCTGAACGCCGGCCCGCTGTTTGCCGATCCGGTCGCACGGCAGCTGTACGCGGAAATCGCATCGATCGAAGAGCAGCATGTCACACAGTATGAATCGCTGCTCGATCCCGGCGAGACCTTGCTGGAGCAATGGCTGCTGCACGAGGCGACCGAGGTCTACAACTACTACGGCTGCGTCCAGCAGGAAACGAACACCCGGCTGAAGGCCATCTGGGAACGTTTCCTCGACTACGAGCTCGGACACTTCCATCGCGTCTGCGAACTGTTCAAACAGTATGAGCGGCGCGATCCGGCCGAACTGCTCGCCGGCGGCTTTCCCGAGCCCATCGCCTACGCCAGCCAGCGCGATTTCGTGCGCCGCACGCTGCAGGACGAAGTCGGCCTGCGCCGCGCCGGCACGCAGTTCGTCGACAAGGCCGGCGAGAGCGCGGCGTCGCAAAGCTACCGCCGCGACGTCAACGCGGACGGCTCGCCGAGCGAAGCCATTGCGGCCGGCTATGTGTGGACGCCCGGCACCGAGCTGGCGCGCCGCACCGGCATCGCGGCCGGCATGCTGCATTGAACGTTCACCCAGGCGCACCACCCGAAGGAGCGATGATGAGAGAGCAAGTCCCCACCGGAATGAACCGTACCGGCGTGCATATGTCGCCGTTCGATACGGCGGAACTGGAGCGCGGCATCCGTTCGCTGATGCCGGCCGCCGCGGGCGACATGGAAGAAATTGCACGCATGCGCAGCGCATCGATTGCCGATGCCGATGAGCTGGGCACCGTGCCGCCGCCCGGCACCATGCGCGGCCTGCTGACGACCGGCACTGCCGCGCTGCTCGGCAACGAGCCGCAGCTGCTGCTGGACAAGCTGGGCGAGCGGCTCGCGTTCGAGCGCACCGGCGTGCGCCTGTACGAGGCCCTGATCGACAAGGTCGATGCGCTCGAACAGTCCGGCACCGCGACCGCGCCCCTGCCGGTGCTGGCACAGATACGCGACGAGGAGGCGCAGCATTTCGCGCTGGTCGCCCGGGCGATACAGTCGCTCGGCGGCGACCCCACGGTGCAGACACCCTGCGCCGACCTGGCCGGCATCGAGTCGGCCGGACTGCTGCAGGCGGTCAGTGATCCGCGCACGACGGTGGCGCAATCGCTGCATGCGATCCTGGTCGCGGAAATGGCGGACAACAGCGGCTGGGAAGTGCTGATCGCGCTGGCGCACGAGCAGGCGCATGACGAGATGGTCGCCGACTTCGGCCGCGCGCTGTCGAATGAACGCGATCACCTGCGCTTCATCCGCGAGGCCTACGAGACCGCGATCTTCGGCGGCCCGTTGACGAGCGCGCCGTGAACGCGTTGCCTGCCGACGCATGCGCTGACAGCTGACCGGCTGGCCTGCCGGGACAGGCCCGGCGCTCAGTGCAGCCCGCTTCCCGGCTGCGTGCCGCGGCCGCTGGCGGCCTGCGTCGAGATCAGGTTGGCCTCATACGCCTGCATGCGCAATGCCAGGTCCTGCAGGTCGATGCCGACATTGCGTATGGCCGGGAACAGCTGCTGCTCCTCGAGCTCGATGTGCGGTATCACGACGTCGTGCAGCTGCTGCATCAGTTCGTCATAGGCGGGCTCGCCCGGCTGCAGTTCCTGCAGCTGCACCAGCAGCTCGTCGGCGGTCTGGTGGTCGTCCTGGCATTTCTCGACCAGCGCTGCATCGATGTCCTGCACGCGCGGGTAAAACACCGCTTCCTCCAGCGTCGTGTGCAGCTGCAGCGCCTCGCAGATCTGCGGGCCGGCCTGCTGCCTGACACGCTCGTCCTGCGTGCCGAGGTAGCGCTGCATCAGCTGCCGCACATAATTGTGGTCATGCATCAGCGACTGCGTGGGATCGTCGAGCGGGAAATTGCCCCGCGACCTTCCCTGAAGTTTGTCCTGCGCCATGGCATCCTCCTTCGGTGGGGGCGTGGCTGCGATGCAGGCACACGCCGGTTAAGGCAAAATTCGACGCTGGCATTCCTGCAAAATTCCCCAACCGGCAAGGAGAAATCATGCATATCCTCGGCATCAGCGGCAGTCTCAGGAAAGCGTCACTCAACAGCGCGGCCTTGCGTGCCTGTGCCGACCTGCTGCCGCCCGGCGCGACCATGTCCGTGTTCGACCTGTCGCCGATACCGCTGTATGACGAGGACGTGCGCCAGCAGGGCCTGCCCGAGCCGGTGCAGCGGCTGCGCGAGCAGATCCGCGCGGCCGATGCCTTGCTGATCGCCACGCCCGAGTACAACTACTCGATACCGGGCGTGCTGAAGAATGCGATCGACTGGGCGTCGCGTCCGCCGGAGCAGCCCTTTGCCGACAAGCCGGTCGCGCTGATCGGTGCCACGCCGGGCGGCTTCGGCACGTCGCGCGCGCAATATCACCTGCGCCAGGTCTTCGTTTACCTGAATGCCCACCTGCTGAACCAGCCGGAGGCCTTCATCTCCGCCGCGCCGACGAAATTCGACGAGCAGGGCAAGCTCACCGACGCCGCCACCGCGGAACAGCTGCGCAAGCTGCTGGCTGCGCTGGCCGAATGGACGCGCCGCCTGCAAGGCTGAGGCCGCGACGGCGGACAACAACGACAACATCCCTACACCACCAAGGGCGGCAGCGTACCGCCCCAGCGAGGCAGCATGAACATTCCCGTCACAAGACTGGCGCGCAACGCGCGCCGTGCGGCGCTCGCCGCCCTCACGGCAGCCGCCACGGCCGCCGGCGCGCAGGTGATCGACCTGCATACCGGCGAAGAGATCAGCGAGCCGGCGCTGGCCGAACGGCTGCGGCAGCAGGACCTCGTGCTGCTCGGCGAGCTGCACGACAATCCGCAGCACCACCGCCTGCGCGGCGAACTGATCGCGCGCTTTGCGCGTCCCGGCACGACGGTGGTCGCCGAGCACCTGCCCACCGGCGCGCGCGTCGCGACCGGCGGTGTGCTGCAGGGCGATCTCGAAGCCGCCGGCTTCGATGCGCAGGGCTGGGGCTGGCCCTTGCATGAGAGCCTGTTCGGCGACATCCGCGCGCAGGCGCTGCCGCTGGTCGGCGGCAACTTGCCGAAGGGGTATTCGAAGCAGCTGATGGCCGGCGGCGAAGCGAAGCTGACCGACGCGCTGGCCACCCCCTACCGGCAGGCGCCGCTGGCGACGGCGGCGGCGGCGAAGCTGGACGGCGACCTGGTCGATGGCCACTGCGGGCAATTGCCGGTCAGGTACCTCGCGCCGATGCGTCTGGTGCAGCGCGCCACCGACATCTCGATGGCGAATGCCTTGCTGGCCAACACGCCGGCGGTGCTGGTGGCGGGCAACGGCCACGTGCGCAGGGACTATGGCGTGCCGCAGGTGCTTGAAGCATTGGCACCTTCGCTGAAAATTTCATCGGTCGGCTTCTACGAGCGGGGCGGCGACCGCCGGGAACTGATAAAGTCACTCGCCGGCCGCTACGACTATGTCTGGCTGACCGAAGGCGCCGGCCGCAGCGACCCCTGTGAAAACTTCAAATTAAAATAACTATCTGAGAGACAAAGCATGTTCAAATCCTTTTTCTTCTCGCGCCAGTGGCTGCTGTGGGCATGGCCGGGCGCAGCGCTGATCGTTTTCGGCACCTGGTACCAGGTTGAAATCGATGTCGCGATCAATGACTGGTTCGGCGGCTTCTACGACCTCGTGCAGAAGGCGCTGGGCAAGCCCGGCGCTGTGACCCTCGACGAATTCTTCGGTTTCCTGACCACCTTCGGCAAGCTGGCCGGCACCTATGTGCTGGTGGCGGTGCTGCTCGGCTTCTTCACCAAGCACTGGGTGTTCCGTTGGCGCGACGCGATGAACGGCTATTACATGACGCACTGGGGCCAGCTGCGCCATATCGAGGGCGCAAGCCAGCGCGTGCAGGAAGACACCAAGCGCTTCGCGTCGATCATGGAGTCGCTGGGCTCGAACATGATGGACTCGCTGATGACGCTGTTCGCCTTCCTGCCCATCCTGTGGAACCTGTCGAAGAAGGTGTCGGAAGTGCCGTTGCTGGGCCAGATCGACCATGCGCTGGTGTATGTGGCCATCCTGTTCGCGCTGGCCGGCACGGTGGTGCTTGCGCTGGTCGGCATCAAGCTGCCCGGGCTGGAGTTCAACAACCAGCGCGTCGAGGCGGCCTATCGCAAGGAGCTGGTGCATGGCGAGGATGACGCATCGCGCGCCACCGGCCCGGTGGTCACGGGCCTGTTCGCGCATGTGCGCGCCAATTACTTCCGGCTGTTCTTCCACTACATGTACTTCGATGTCGCGAAGTTCACCTACCTGCAGTTCGGCGTGCTGGTGCCGTACATTGCGCTCGGCCCGACCGTGGTGGCCGGCGTGATCACGCTGGGCGTGATGCAGCAGATCGTGCGCGCGTTCGGGCGCGTCGAGATGTCGTTCCAGTTCCTGGTGCGCAGCTGGGGCACCATCGTCGAACTGATCTCGGTGTACAAGCGCCTGCGCGCGTTCGAGGCGCAGATCGACACGTCGGCGCTTGCACAGGGCGCCGTGCCAGCACAAGGCAGCGCCAACTCCTGACGCCGGCGCCAGCGGCCGCCCTGGCGGCGGCCGCTTCCTTTCCCTACTTGCAGACAGACGCGTCGGCGCCGCCCCAGATGCCGCTGGCGCCGTTGTCCTGCTGCGCAGTCTGTTCATACCAGCCCGTACTGACGTCGCCGGCGAACTTGCCGGTGCCGCCGGCGCGCGTGAAGCCGCCGCGCCGCTGGCCCGGCAGGTGCAGGAACTGGTAGATCGCCACATCGCCGTCGCCATCCATCACCGTGCATGCGCCGGCGGCCTGCATCGCGCCGTCCGGCAGCACCGTCACCGTGCCGCCGCAGTTGCCGGCCGGGCCGTCGTAGCGGCCGCCCTGTTCCGTGTTGAGCTGCGTGACGTTGTGAAAGACGACCACCGTCACCTTGTCGCCGAGCGCCGCCTGTGCGCCGCCGTCGGCGTTGTGGCTGGTGTAGCTGCCGCAGGTAACTTCCGCGGCGGCTGAAGCGGCCGCGAGCAGCAGGGCCAGGCCGGTCAGGCAGCGTGTTCTTTTCATGTCTTCCTCCAGTCGTTGTCGTTGTCGTTGTCGTCAGGGGTGGCCGGACCGTGCTGCCGGCCGGGCGCGCTTGGCGCAGATCGAGATTCCCCGAGGATGGGCAAACTGTCAATTTGGCGGAAAGCTAACACCGGCGGCATCGGCGTCGCGTGCTAAGATTTTCGCCGGGTGGTTCGTATCAAAACCGATAATGGAGACGTCATCATGAATGCGATGAAGCTGTCGGGCCGCAGCCTGCTGGCCGTGCTGGCGCTGTCGCTGGCCTCGTCGGCACTGGCGCTGGATGCTGCGCAGGTGCCGGCGTCCAAGCAGACCAAGCCCGGCCTGTATGTCGATGCGAAGGAGGCCCATGCGCTGAAGCAGCAGCTGGGCGAGCAGGCGATGCTCATCGACATCCGCACTCGCGCCGAGGTCAGCTATACCGGCATGGCCGCGGCGGTTGATGCGCACGTGCCGCTGCTGGAGCATCCGGCGAACGCGCCGTGGGACGAGAAGGCCGGCCGCTTCCGTCTCGAGTACAACAACGATTTCGATGCCGAGGTCGCGCGCCGCATGGCCGCGAAAGGGCTGGGCAAGGAGGCGACGGTGATCCTGATCTGCCGCTCCGGCGACCGCTCGTCGAAGGCCGCGAACCTGCTGGCCGAGCTCGGCTATCAGAAGGTATACACCGTGGTCGATGGCTTCGAGGGCGATGTTGCGAAGGACGGCCCGGACGCCGGCAAGCGCGTCGTCAACGGCTGGAAGAACGCCGGCCTGCCGTGGACCTACCGGCTCGACAAGGACAAGCTCTACATGCCGGCGGCGAAGTAAGCGCCGCTGCGTTGCGCGCGGCGGCTCAGCGCCGCCGCATCAGCGCCAGCAGCGTCAGCACGCAGAAGCCGGCGCCGGCGACAAAGGTCGACGCCGCGCCGAGGCGGTCCCACAGCAGCCCGGCCACCACGCTGGCTACCAGCAGCGCGATGCCGGACACGAGATTGAAAAAGCCGAATGCGGTGCCGCGCAGGTCGGCCGGCGCGGATTCGGCGACCATCGCCGACAGCAACCCCTGCGTCATCCCCATATGGATTCCCCACAGCGCCACGCCGACCAGCAGCGTCAGCGGCGTCGGTGCCAGCGCGAGCACGCCATCGGCGACCAGCAGCACCAGCAGCCCGCCGGCCAGCAGCCGGGTATGGCTGACGCGGTCGGACAGCTTGCCGAACGGATAGGCCGACGCGGAATACACCACATTCATCGCCACCATCACCAGCGGCACCAGCGCGATGGCGATGCCGGCCTGCTGCGCGCGCAGCACGAGGAAGGCTTCGGAGAAGCGCGCCAGCATGAAGGCCGCGCCGATCAGGACCACCTGCCAGTAGCGGCTGCCCAGCCGTGCGAGGTTGGCGCGCGTGATCGGATTGCGGCGCGTGTGCGGCGCGTCGCTGCGCGGCTCGCGCACGCCGAACAGCAGCACCAGCACCGACAGCAGCCCCGGGATCAGCGCGACCCAGAACACCGCGCGGAAATCATCGTTCCAGGCCAGCATCAGCGCCACGGCGAGCAGCGGGCCCATGAAGGCGCCGACCGTGTCGAGCGATTGGCGCAGGCCGAACGCAGCGCCGCGGATTTCGGGCGGCGCGAGGTCGGCGATCAGCGCGTCGCGCGGCGCGCCGCGTATGCCCTTGCCAATGCGGTCGGTGAAGCGCGCGACGAGCACCAGCCCGCTGCCGTGCGCGAGCGCGAACAGTGGCTTGGAGAGCGCGCCCATCGTGTAGCCGAGCAGCGCCAGCCCCTTGCGCTTGCCGAGGTAATCCGACAGCGCGCCGGAGAACACCTTGACGATCAGTGCGGTCGCCTCGGCGATGCCTTCGACCACGCCGACCATCAGCGCGCTGGCGCCGAGCGTGCCGACCATGAACAGCGGCAGCAGGCTGTGAATCATCTCCGACGAGATGTCCATCAGCAGGCTGACGAAGCCGAGCGCCCAGATGCCGGCCGGTATCCGCGGCCTTGCGCCGGGTGGGTTGACTGTGTCTTCCGATTTCATCGCCGCAAACAAAAATGCCCGCCGGTTGTCCAGCGGGCATTGTATCGGCAGAGGCAGTCGTTTACTGCTTCACGGCCTCGAGCGCGATGTCGATGCGCACTTCGTCGCCGACGTGCGGCGCGTACTTGCCCATGTTGAAGTCGGTGCGCTTGACCACGGTGTGCGCGTTGGCGCCGATCGCATCCTTCTTCTGCATCGGGTGCGGCATCGCGAGGAAGGAGGTGACGGTCAGCACGACCTTCTTCGTCACGCCCTTCAGCGTCAGATTGCCTTCGACGGAGACCGGCTTGTCGCCTTCGAAGTTCACCTTGGTCGACTTGAAGGTCGCGGTCGGGAATTTCGTGGTGTCGAGGAAGTCTTCGCCCTGGATGTGTTCGTCGAACAGTTTGGAGCCGGTGTCGATCGACTTGGTGTCGATGACGATGTCGACCGAGCCGGTCTTCGCGGCCTTGTCGAACACCACGGTGCCGGTGGTCTTGTTGAAGCGCGACATCTGCACCGAGTAGCCGAGGTGGTTGTACGAGAAGCGCGGGTAGGTGTGGTTGGCGTCGAGCACGAAGGTCTCGGGCGCGGCCAACGCCGGCGCGGTGAAGGCGGCGGCGAGGAGCAGGGCGGTGCTGAGTTTGCTGAGGGCTTTCATGGGTCTTCTCCGTTCAGGTCGATGGGGGTTGTTTCGCCGCTGTCGCAGCGATGTGAAATTCATGTTGAGGTCGGTGCCGACGATCTCGAACGCCACGCGGCTTTGCGCCGACTGTACCCGATTGCATCCGACCCCGTGCGACGGCGGCCGCGCCGTGCGAACGAAGCCGAATTCATTGTCCTTGTCCTTTATTGCAGCGGCGTGAAAGCATACGCATCCATCGCCAGCACGTAGTCGCTGATGCCGGTGTGCAGGTGCTCGACGCCGGCGTTCTCGCCGGCCGCGCCGAGCGCGACATACAGCGGCTGCAGGTGCTCGTCGCTCGGATGCGCGCGCACCGCCTGCGGCGCCTGCCGGCGGTAATCCAGCAGCGCGTCGAGGTCATGCTGCTGCAGCCGGTCGGTCAGCCAGGCGGGAAAGTCGCGCACATAGTCGAGGCCGGCGCCACCGCTCATGCGGGCGACGCGATAGTCCCCGAGATTGTGCGTGACATTACCCGACGCGATCACCAGAAAGCCCCGTGCCGCCAGCGGCGCGAGCGCCTGCCCGAGCCGGTACGCGCCGGCGACGCCGAGATGGCTCTGCAGCGACAGCGGCACGATCGGCACGTCGGCGTCCGGATACATCATTCGCAACGGAATCCACGCGCCGTGGTCCAGCCCCTGCGCCGGCGCCTCGCACACCGGCAGGCCGGCGGCCTTCAGCGCCGCTGCCACCTCGCGCGCGGCTTCCGGGCAGCCGGTGGCCGGGTAATGGATGTCGTACAGCTCGGCCGGAAAGCCGTAGAAATCATGGATGGTTTCCAGCTTCTCGCCGGTGCCGACCTCGGCCTCGGTCGTATCCCAGTGCGGGCTGATCATCACCACCGCGCGCGGACGCGGCAGGCCGGCGGCGATGCGCGCGAGCGCGGCACCGGCCGGGCCGGGGCGCAGCGCGAAAGTCGGCGCGCCATGCGGGACGAACAGGGTGGGCAGCGGGTTCATGACAGGCTCCTTGAAGGAATGGGCGAAGCTTAATCCGGTGAATTGGCTTGAAATAGGGGACAATTCGCAAATCATTATTGCCGGAGCCGCAACAATGGACCGACTGGCCGCGATGCATACCTTCGTCCGGGTCGCCGAGCTGAGCAGCTTTTCGGCGGTTGCGCAGCAGCAGGGCGTGGCGCGCTCGGTGATCACGCGGCAGGTGGCCGCGCTCGAGGAACACCTTGGCGTGAAGCTGATGGCGCGCAGCACGCGGCGGCTGACGCTGACCTCGGCCGGCGCGGCCTATCTGGAAAAGTGCCGGGTGATCCTGAATCTGGTCGAGTCGGCCGAGGCCGGCGTGGCCGAGCAGCGGCAGCTTGCGCGCGGCAACATCCGCGTCAGCCTGCCGCTGTCGTACGGACTGGCGCGCATGGTGCCGCTGCTGCTGGACTTCGCGCGCGCGCATCCGGAGGTGTCGCTGGCAATGGATTACACCGACCGGCGCGTGAACCTGATCGAGGAGGGTATCGACCTCGCGATCCGGATCACCGGCAAGCTGCCGCCGACCGCGGTCGCGCGGCGCATGGGCACGATACGGATGTACACGGTGGCGTCGCCGGACTATCTGGCGCGCTACGGCCGGCCGCGCCATCCGTCCGAGCTGGCGCAGCATGAATGCCTGGGCTACACCGGCAGCGGCGCGCAGCCGAGCTGGACTTACCGCGTCGATGACGCGTGGGTGCCGTTCACGGTGTCGGCGCGCATCAACGCCAGCAATGGCGAGGCGCTGACCGAGGCGGCCGCGCAGGGCTTCGGCATCACGATACAGCCGGATTTCATCGTCGATCCTTACCTCGCCAGCGGGCGGGTGGTGCGGGTGCTGGAATCATTTGCAATGCCGGAGCTGGGCATCTTCGCCATGTTGCCCGGCAACAGGCAGGTGCCGCACCGCGTGCGCGTGCTGATCGATCATCTTGCGGCGCGCATCGGCGCGGGCCCGGTGGCGGCATTATCATGACTTTCCTGCGCCTGCATTTGCGCCTGCTTTTGCGTGTCCTGCCGGCAGCGTCCGCGTTGTCCCCTCCCCGATATTTGCCTGCCTGACGATCCGATGTCCGCTGTTTCTCACGCTGTCCCTGAATTTCCTGCCGGCGCGTTTGCGCTGCTTGACGATGCGCGCCCCGGCCCGGCCGAGGCGATGCAGCGCCGCTCGCGGCTGTATGCGAATCCGCTGCGCGTGCTCGAGCATCGCGAGGGCGGTGACGTCGCTGCCTTCTTGACCACGCTCGAAGGCGCGCTCGCCGAGGGCTGGCATGCGGTCGGCCTGTTCGGCTTCGAGTTCGGCTACGAACTGCAGAGGCTGCCGTCCGGGCTGCCCGAGGGCAGCGTGCTGGCGACGGTGCTGCTGTTCGAGCGCTGCGAGCATCTGGCCGCGGCCGACGTCGATGCGATGCTCGCGCCGCGATCCGCTGCGCCGCATGCGGTGACGCAGCTGCGCGCCGGGCTCGACGAGGCCGAGTTCGTCGCGGCGGTGGATGCGATCCACCGGCAGATCGAGTCCGGCGACACCTATCAGGCGAACCTCACGTTCCCGCTGCGCTTCGACATGCATGGCGACCCGGCGGCGCTGTATGCGGCGCTGCGCGCGCGCCAGCCGGTGCCCTACGGCGCGCTGCTGTCGCTGCCGGACGGGCAGGCGGTGCTGTCGCTGTCGCCGGAGCTGTTCGTCAGCCATGCGCAGGGGCAGCTGTTGTGCCGGCCGATGAAGGGCACCGCGCCGGCCAGCGGCGATGCGGCCACCGATGCCGCGCGCGCGCAGGCGCTGCGCGACAGCGACAAGGAGCGTTCGGAAAACCTGATGATCGTCGACTTGCTGCGTAATGACCTCGGCCGCATTGCCGAGACTGGTTCGGTGACGGTGCCCGAGCTGTTTTCGGTCGAGCGTTTCGGCGCGGTGCTGCAGATGACCTCGACGATCGCCGCGCGCGCGCGCGACGATCTCGGCCTGCGGCAGGTGTTCGACGCGCTCTATCCGTGCGGCTCGATCACGGGCGCGCCGAAGCGGCGCACGATGCAGATCCTGCAGTCGCTCGAGCGCGCGCCGCGCCGGCTGTATACCGGCGCGATCGGCTGGTTCGAGCCGCCGGCGCCGGCACGCCGGCTTGGCGACTTCATGCTGTCGGTGCCGATACGCACGCTGCTGCTCGAGGCGGCCGATGCGAACGACCGGCGGCGCGGCGAGATGGGCGTCGGCGCCGGCATCGTCTACGACAGCGATGCGCGCGCGGAGTATCAGGAGTGCCTGCTGAAGGCGCGCTTCCTGACCGGTGCCGCGCCGGGTTTTGCCTTGTTCGAGACGATGCGGGCGAGTACGGAAGGCTGCCGCCTGCTCGATCCGCATCTGGCGCGGCTGTCGGCGTCCGCTGCCGCGCTCGGCTTTGCGATGGATGACGCGACCGTGCGGGCCGCGATCGCCAGCGCCTGCAGCGCGATGGCGCCCGGCCATGACTACCGGCTGCGCGTTGCGCTCGACGCCGGCGGTGGACTGCAGCTGAAAAGTGCGCCGGTGACGCCGCTGGCCGAGCCGGTGCGCGTGCTGCTGTCGTCGCGGCCCATGCCGGCCGGCGACCCGCTGCTGGCGCACAAGACGACGCTGCGTCGTGCGTATGACGAAGGCTGGCAGGCGGCCGAGGCGGTCGGCGCATTCGACACGCTGTTCTTCAATGACCGCGGCGAACTGACCGAGGGCGGGCGCAGCAATGTGTTCGTTCGCCTCGGTGGCCACTGGGTCACGCCGCCGCTGTCGTCGGGCCTGTTGCCGGGCGTGATGCGCGCACAGCTGCTGGCCGATCCGGCGTGGAACGTCATCGAGCGGCCGCTGACGCTGCAGGACCTGCGCGACGCCGACGCGGTCTGCGTCTGCAATGCGCTGCGCGGCGTGCTGGCAGCGCAGCTGGTGTGGCCCGACTGATCCGCGCGGGACCGTCGGACAGGCGTCATTTTTCCACCAGCGATTCGCGCACGGTCTTGATCACCGGCTTCATCAGGTAGCGCAGCACGGTATTGCTGCCGGTTTTCATTTCGACGGTGGCGGTCATGCCCGGCTGCAGGTCGATCGACTGCCCGGGCTGGCCGGCGAATTGCCGTGCGCCGGATTTCACCTGCACGCGGTAATAGGCCTGCTCGCCCTGCCGCAGGTCCTCGGTCAGCGTGTCCGGGCTGATGTAGCTGACCTTGCCGTCGAGCCAGCCATAGATCGTGTAGTCGTACGCATCGATCTTCACGCTTGCCGGCTGGCCGAGCTTCACGAACGCGATGTCGGCCGGCCGCACGCGTGCCTCGACCACCAGCTCGTCCTCCAGCGGCACGATCTGCATCAGTTCCTCGGACGGTTTCAGCACGCCGCCGAGCGTGGTCACGCGGATGTTCTTCACCAGCCCGTTGACCGGCGCGCGCAGCTCGGCGCGCGACAGCAGGTCGGCGCGCTGCGCCAGCAGCTGCTGCACGCCGGCCAGCTCTTCCTGCGCGCGCGCCAGCTCGGCCTGCGCATCCTGCAGGTACTTGTTGTTGCGGTTGGTGATCTGCGACTGCAGCTCGGCGATCTGCCGCTCCAGCCGCAGCAGGTCCGCCTGCGGTGCGTCGCCGCTGTCGACCAGCGGCGCGACCATGGCCAGTTCGCGCCGGGCCAGGGCCAGCATGGTCTGCAGGGCTTCGGTTTCCTGATGAATGGAGGTGCGCCGCTGCGCCAGCAGCGCGCGCTGGCTGTCGCGGAATTGCGGATAGCTGTTGATCGCCGGGCCGAACGCCGGTTCGCTGCCGGAGAGTTCGGCCTGCAGCCGCGCCACTGTCGCCTGCAGTCCGACCGCACGCGAGCGCGTCTCGTTGTAGGCGGCGCGCAGTTTGGTCTCGTCGAGTTTGGCCAGCAGCTGGCCCCTGGCCACCTTGTCGCCTTCTTTCACCATCAGCGCCGACAGCACGCCGCCGTCGCTGGACTGGATCACCTGCGTGCGCGAGCCGGCGATGATCTGGCCGGTGGCGCGCGTCACCTGTTCGAGCTCGGCCTGCCAGGCCCATGCGAGGAAGCTGAGCAGCGCCAGCAGGCTGCTCCAGATCACCCAGTTCGGCCGCTGCCGCAGCGGGGGCTGCGCATGGGACGGGCTGTCCTGCAGTACGTGCAGCCGCGCCGTCGCGGCCGCCGGTTTCCTCTGCGCTGTCATCGCGAATCCTCCGGGGAAGGCGCGGCCGGCTGGCCGCTGGCAAGCCGTGCGAGTACTTCCGCTCGCGCACCGTCGAGCACGATGCGACCCTGGTCGAGCACGACCACGCGGCTGACCTGCCGCAGCAGGCTGGCCTTGTGGGTGACGACGACGACGGTGGTTTCCGGCGGCAGCTCGGCGAACAGGCGCTGCATCACCTGCGCCTCGAGGTCGCCGTCCATTGCGGCGGTCGGCTCGTCGAGCAGCCAGATGCGCGGCCGCGCGATCAGGAGGCGGGTCAGCCCGACCAGTTGTCGCTGTCCGCCGGACAGTCCGCGTCCGCCTTCGGAGATCGGCAGGTCGAGTCCCTGCGGGTGCGCGGCCAGCACGCGGTCGAGCCCGGTGAGCGCGGCGGCGCGCAGGATTTCGCCGTCGGCGGGCGGGGCCAGCCCGAGCGTGAGGTTGTCGCGCAGCGTGCCGCGCAGCAGGCGCACGTCCTGTGGCAGGTAGGCGATCTGCTCGCGCAGGAATTCGGGCGCGATCAGCGCCATGTCGACGCCGTCGAGGAAGACTTTGCCGGCGGCGGGACGGTAGAGACCGGACAGCAGCCGGATCAGCGTCGATTTGCCGGAGCCGACCGGCCCGATGATGGCGGTGCGCTCGCCCGCATGCAGCGTCAGCTGCAGTGCCTGCAGCGCGGGCAGCTTGCCGTTGAACGAGAAGCTCGCGCCGTCCATCCGCAGCTCGCCCGCGCAGGCGGACGGCAGGATGCCGCCGCCGTCGGCATGCTCGACCGGCAACGCCATCAGTTCATCCAGCCCCCGCAGCGCCTCCTGCGCGTGCTGCCATTGCGAGACCAGCGTGGCGATCTGCGTGATCGGCGACAGCGCGCGATTGCTGAGGATGGAGCAGGCGATTAGTGCGCCCATCGTGATCTGGCCGGTACCGACCATCCATGCGCCAATGCCGATGATGGCGACATAGCTGAGCTGCTGCAGGAATTGCGCGAGATGCGCGGAGGTGGCCGAAAGCAGCCGCAGGTCGAGCTCGAGTGCCGATGCGTTGGCGGTCAGCCGGCGCCAGCGTTCCATCATCTTCCATTCGGCGCCGGCGGCCTTGATGCTTTCTATACCGTCGATGACATCGACCAGCAGACCGTTCTTCTGCCGGCCCTCGCCCAGTTGCGCCTGCGTGAGCCGGCGCATGCGCCAGTTCAGCCAGGCCGACGAGACGACCACCACCGGCAAGAGCAGCAGCGGCAGTGCGGCGAGCGGCCCGCCGATCATGCCGATGGCTGCAATGAACAGCAGGCTGAACGGCAGGTCGGCGATCAGGAACACGGTCGATGAGGTCATGAAATTGCGCACCAGCTCGAATTGCCTGACCTGCGCGGCGAAGCTGCCGACCGCACGCGGCCGGGCGTCCATGCGGATGTCGAGCATGCGGCCGAAGAACACATCCGACAGTTCTTCTTCGATCGCCTTGCAGCCGCGGTCGACCATCACGGAGCGCGCCTGCTTGAGCACCAGTTCGAACAGCACTGCGATGGCCACACCGGCGGTCAGCGCCAGCAGCGTCGAGTGTGCCTGCGTGGGTATCACGCGGTCGTAGACCTGCAGGCTGTAGAACGACGCGCCGAGGCCGAGCACGCTGACCACGAAGGTCGCCACGACCGCCTCGACGAACACCTGCCGGCGCCGGAGGATGGCGTGCAGGAACCATTGTCGTGCGGTGCGCACCGGTGCGCCGGAGGTTGCGGCGGCCGGCTCGGCCGGCGCAGCCAGCAGCAGCAAGCAGCCTTCCGAGAGCCGTGCCGCCGGTAGCTCCACCGCTTCGCCCTGACTGCGCTCGCAGGCATAGCTGCCGTTGCTGCAGCGGCGGCGCACGATCAGTGCGCTGCGGCCGTCGTCGTCGATCCACAGCAGCGGCAGTTGCTCGCGCGCGGGTGCGCCGCGCAGGACGGCGCTGCCGCCGCCGGCGATCACGGACAGCCACATGTCGGCGGCCAGCGCCGCCAGCGTGTCGCCGTCGGCCGTGTCAGCGTCCGGCGTCGTTGCAGCGAAACGATGCGCCGGCATCGCAATGCCGCGTGCGGCCGCGATGCGCGCCAGCAGCGTCGAGTGTGCCTGCGTGGGTATCAC